>Ga0180435_10000069_pt1 | contig 94891 bp, 114 predicted proteins | sample SS_ome_3_FD_132467 | JGI IMG/M metagenome (GOLD analysis project Ga0180435, IMG submission 132467) | Hypersaline lake sediment archaeal communities from the Salton Sea, California, USA - SS_3_S_1 metaG | ecosystem: Environmental > Aquatic > Non-marine Saline and Alkaline > Hypersaline >... | reverse complement strand
TCGGCTTGATCGAGTCGAGCACACACACCGCGACGATCTTGCCTCGAGGGAGTGAGTCGAGGTCGAGATCGAATTGCCGCGCGATCTCTCTTGCCATTGCTCGAGCTCCCATCGGGATCGACTTCGCGGCATGGATCGCAAGCGGGCCCCGGTGCCGCGGACCCCACGATCGGGTTTCGACTTTCTTGAGACCGAGAGCGACCATGCTTGCCCACGGTTGCCAGAGTGTGATCGCTTTCATGGTTTGTAACTCCCGTCGCCCGAGTTGAGAGCCTCGTCGAGCGACGTGTTGCGAGGTGGTTTGTGTTTGCCTCCAACCCGCTCGAGGTATTCGAGAAAACCGACCGGGTCTCCCTTGACCGGATAGATCAGCACGTGAGCGATCTCTTTGTTGTGCACGACCTCGATCGCAGTCTCGACGGTGTCGGCGTGCTCCTCGAGAGAGGTTGCGAGCTCGAGGAGGAGCTCACGGTTGCCCGTGCCTCGCGCGGCCTCACGCGCCCGCCTGATCAACTCACGTGTCTTTTGCACGGCGCTCTCCCTCCTCGAGTCCCTCCTCGATCGCCTCCTGTGCTTTCTTGACCATCGGGAACGCCTCGAGGCGCCGGCCGTATATCTCGCCGCGCTCGACTCCCTTTTGATCTTCGACAATCCGCGCACCCGGCACGTATGCAAGCGCCTCGGCGATCGCATACGACCCGTCGGGGTTGCGTTGTTGAGTCGTGACTTGCACGACACAACCGAGGTGCGGGATCTCCATTGCCTTTGTGCTTTTCATCCAGCCCTCGGCCTCGGAGCTCGCCTTGCAAATCAGTTGAAAGGTATCCCCGTTTCCGAACACCTCGAGGTCGGAAATATTGTCGTGAGCACCTTTGACGTCGGTGATCCCGAGAGACTTTGCTTTCTGTTCTGACATGGTCGCCTCCTATCTTTGGTTTCGGAGCATGAGCTCGGAAATATTTTCGAGCGCCGCTGCAACGCGCTCGAGCTTGTTTGTTACCTCTTGCCCGGGTGAGTTGATCGAGAGCGCCGGCAAAACCTCGAGCATCGGTCGGAGCACTAAACCGGAACGCGCGGCCGCAAGGAGCACAAGCTCGATCACGTCGAGACGGGTGTCGTCTGGATCATGACCCCGCACGTAATACGCGAAGTTGTCGAGCTCTTGCTCGATCTTGATCAGGGTGTTTTGTAGGTCCGGGTAGACTTCTCGCAATTGATTCTCGTTCATTTCCTCCTCGCTTTTTTCAGGTACAAGCGATCGAGATCCGCCGCGGTGTCAAGCACCGCCTCGATCGCCGCACGACTGATCGACCCGGTGATCCCTTGTTGGATCAGAATCACGATCGCTTTCCGAGTGAGTCTCGAGTTGTTGATCTTTCTCGTCGCCGCCGCCACTTGCTCGATCGACTTTGCGAGCTCCTCGAGATTTACGTCGAGGCTTTCGACGGCGACGCTTTCCGAAGTGACTGATCCGCTCGTCGCTTTCTTGCTTTTTCTTTTTCCTTTGGTCTCCGGCATAGGCTTGCACTCCCTCCGAGTTTATGATTTTCAACTCACCGCACTCGTCACGGTCGGCACCGATCCATCGGGCCTCGCGCGGTAGGTATAGCACCTTGACCCGGTCGCGCGTTGGCGGTCCGATTTTCTTGAGCACCTCCGGCTCGAATCTCAAAACGAGACGCGGCCGCTCGTTGGGCTCGTTGACGATCACCCGGTAGTAAAGCGGATCGACGAGTCGCCCGTCGACGAATACCAAGAACAATGATCACTCCTCCTTTCGCGTCGGATACGCACCGCACCGAGGACACCGTTGCTTGAGCGTCGGCACCCACCCGAGAGGGATCTCGCAGTTGAGACAAACCGCGTGATCCTCCTCGGCCGGATCGGCGCCGCCGTGACCCTCGTCGCACATGAGCCCGGACGTGGTCACGTATTGCGGCCGCTTGCATACCGAGCACGTCGTGCCCGAGTAAGGGAAAGGAACTCCGCGCCGGTTGGCCTCATGCCAGCCGGCCGCGTAGTATCTCGCGAGCACCGGGTCAACATACTTGCCGCGGGCCCCGGGATCGGCCTTGCCCTCGTTGCGATCCTTCCAACCCTCCCGGAACACTTCGCGCTCCTCCGGTGATAACTTCTCGAGAAAAGCATCGGGCAGAGTCGGAGGTTTCGTCGGCGCCGGAGGTGCAGTCGGCCCGGCCGGCGACGTGTTGGTATGCTTGCCGAGGAGCTCCTCGATCTTTCCGATCGCTTTCTGCGCGTCGGCCGCAACCATACCCTTGACCGCGTGCACAATGATCTCGCGGAGCGTCGCTTGCTTGTCTCTGAAATGAAAGGTCGTCGTGTCAAGGAACCAATCAAGGAGCTCCTCGCCGGCGAGATCCTTGTCGGCGATCACCGCCGCGCGTTCGTCTACTTCGATCCGTGTCGTGTCGGTCATTGGTTCACTCCGCTGCTTTCTGTACCATCATTTGCACGCCGTCGAAATCCACGTCGGGGATCTTGTCCGACTTGCGCTTGAGAATCTTGTCGAGCTTGATCGCCTCCGGCTCGGGTGCCGGTGGTCCCATGCCCGCGGCTGTCGCAGTCGGTCGCGGCCGGCGCTCGAGGTGCGCGACCCGCCCGAGTCTCCCCTCGAGGTGCGCGACTCTCTCGCGGAGCTTCGCGCATATCTCGACGAGCGTCTTGTCGTCTCCCTGTTGCCGGTCGAGCTCCTTTTGCATCCGGGGGATCACCTTGACGTCGATCCGGTCGGCCGTCGCCTTGAGTATCTCGATCGCTTGTGTGATCTCCGAGCTTGCTTGCGTCGACTTGATCGACCCGTATGCCCCGAGACCGGCAACGGCGATCGCCCCGATCACTTTGAGCACCGTGATCAGGATGCGAGTTTTTCCGTTTCCCTCTCCCATTGTTCGCGTTCCTCCTTGGCCGGTACAACCGGACGCTTGAAAGCGTCGCCGACCTCCTTGCGCTTTTTGGCTTTCTTTTTCTTGCGGCGCCTTTTATCGCGTCGCCCCATGTTTCAACCTCCGACTTGACTTGGTAAGTATGACCCGGCACGTGCGACCGGGCCCGGGATCCATATCATCGATCCGTTGTTGGCATTGGTCACAAGCTCGACGTCGGAATCCTCGAGCTCATTGCCCCATGCGTCCCATCCTCGCCGGCGCCGGCGAGCGAATAACTCGATCCGTTTCGCGTCGCCGACGAGCTCCTCGATCCTCACGTAAGTCTCGGCCGGCTTGCGCGAGTGTTCCAATCGCGGCGCCATGATCACCGAGTGCACTCCGGCCGAGGCGCGTTTCGGCTTGCCCTTGATCGCGAGGAGACACGGCTCGGAGTTGCTCCTTGTCCAGTTGCCCATGCCCCACGCGAGCGACCCGGCCTTGCATGTCAAGCACCGATCCTTGCGATTGGTCTTGACCCACAAAAAACCGATCGTCTTGAAAGTGAAACCCCACGCCTCGATCGTTTCGTGTGCCTCGCGAGTCATGGGAAAAGTCGACCACAAGAAAAGCACCGCGTCGTCGGCCGCGAGGTCGGCAACCGGGAGCGCCTTGATCTGTTTCAGGTTGAGCACGGGATACTTGTAAACAACGCCGCGCTTGCCCGAGTTGCCCTTGTCCCGATACTGCCACGGGGGATCCGCATAGATCACTTTGTAGTCGCCTGGCATCGTTTCAACTCCTCGACTCCCGGGTGCTTGAGACACGCGAAGCGTTCCACACCGGAGATCACGACCTTGATCGCAACAACGTCGGCCGGCAATGGGGGGCTCACTTCGTGCCTTTTGAGTTTACGCTTGCAGATAAAGCACTCGCCGATTGTTGTTTTCTGTTTCATGTGCCGCGACTCTCCGACTCGGCGATCTCCTTGTCAAGTTCCGCAAGGTCGGCCGGGAGCGTCTTGATAAACTCGCCGTTGCAATCCGGCCGGGTGTGCTTGCCGTCGTACCCGTTGCAACCGGAACACACCGCCCGGCCGTCCTCCTCGGCAATGATCCGGTCGACCGTCTCCTTGCAGTCGCGCGCCTCGTATCGTGCGAGGTCGTCTCCCTCGGGCTTGACCTCAATGAACCCGGCCGGCGAGGGTGCAACGAGATCCTCCTTGAGACCCTCGGCGATCTCCTCGGCGCTCGCGCCTGTCCTCGCTTTGTTGACTGCGTTCGACGCCGCTTTCTTGATCGTCTCCTCGACTTTCGGCGACCGGCCGAGTGCAGCCTCCTTGACCGCCTCGCCTGCGACCCTGTCCGCGGTGTTGTCGAGGAGCTCGTTGAATTGCGCGCGAGTCATGGGTGCGTTGTCGTCGGCGTCGGCGATCGGTTGAATCACGATCATGTGAGTGCAGAAAGGACACTCGACCACGTATGCCGTCGGCTCCTCCTTGAGCTCGACCGTCGCGTCGCAATTGGAACACACGACCGCCTCCGGCCACCATTGGATCCGTTTGTGCTCGAGCAACTCGGGATCCGGCGAGGAGGGAGGCGCCGCGGGATCCGGGCCGCTCTCGATCGGGTAGTCGTCGGATCTCACCCTCTCTTGTATCGCCGAGAAAGTCGATCCCGCGTGTTGGATCAGATACCCGTTGTAGACGACACCCTCGGAGACAACGACAACGAGTTTGCCCTCGAGCGCGCATACTTCATAGATCCGCTTGAGACCCTCGGGCACCGGATCCGGCTTTCGGATAATGTCGACCCCGAACATGATCAGGCTCCTTTCGCTTTCTTTTCTTTTTCCTCGTCGGAGATCCGTCGTTGGGGCCCGCGTTGTAGTTTGGTCTTGTGCTTGTCAAAATCCTTGACGTCGTATCTCTCTTGACCGGAACGCTTGAAAGCAACTCGGAGCGCGTCGCGCTCTGCTTTCTCTTTTGTTGCACCGGTCCCGACATACATGGTCTCGCCGTCCATGAGCTCGCACCGGTAGAAATTCCCGCGCTTGGGTTTCGGTTTCGGCTTGTCGGGCTTTTTCTTTTTCGTCGGCCGCGGCCGTCGTCTAGTCGGTTGCATGATCCTCTCCCATGAGATCGACCGCGACCAACCGGCTCACGTCGACCCGCTTTTCGGGATCACCGTCGAGCTCGATCACGATCGGCACCGGAACACTCTCACCACAAAAGCGGATCTCCTCGGTGATCAGATCGGTGAATCGCCCGGCGAGATAAATCCCGTCTTTGGTCTCGACCTTGACCTCCTTGCCGAGCATTGCCTTGACGTCGATTGTCCAATTCAACTCGCTCATTTTTTTCTCCTTGCATTGTTTGGAACAGAATCGTTTGCTTTTCAAAACCTCGGTGCGGCACGTCTCACAAAAACCGCACCGAAAGAAAGTGATCTCTCCGACCTCTCGCATGTTGCGAAAGTACAGGAGCTCGGCCGGTGTCATGTAATCCTTTTCAGGATTGAACTTTTGCCGGACGCTTCGGAAATTCCGCAACACCATTGACGATCCTCCTCGGCACTCTGATCCCGAGTTTCAGATTCCAAAACATTGCCGCCTCCTCGGGATCAATAAAGCGGTGCATGTAACGCTTGTGAAAAAGGAGGAGCTCGTCGGATCCGGTGTCGTCGATCCGCTTGACCTTGTAGACTCCGAACACGTCGAGCACAGTCTCGCCGGTGATCGCGAAATAGTCTTTCGGGTTGCCGCGATACTTTTTGATCTTCATTAGGTCGCGGATCATTTTCGTGTTGAGTTGCCTCCGACCCTCCGGTGTCGTCGGTATGTTGGTCTCGACTTTCTTTTCCTCCGGCGCCTTGCTTTCTTTTTCCTCCGGCACAAGCTCCTCCTATTGTTTCGGCCCGACTGGATCCATGTGTATGAACTCGAGGCGTTCCGGTGTGATGATCCCGGCATCCTCCGGCGAGTCAAGAGTTGTCTCGGCCCACTTCATAACGCCTTGAATAAAATCCGCGGCGATCGACTCCGACTTGATCGGCACTCTGATCAATTGCTTGGTCACCTCGATCGCCGAGGTGAGAATCGCACCGCCGAGGAGAATCACAAAGCGTTGCAACGACCGGCCTTGTCGTTGCCATGTCGTCGCCGCTTGCGCGATCGATAGAAAGATCGGTTGAAAGATCGCTTTTTCGTCGTCGGCGATTTTCATGCCGCCCTCCTTGTGATCCATTCCCGACCGAGTATGTTGACCGGGTAGGCTTTCGTCGTGCGGTTGAAAACCTGGATCTCCTTTTCATGCAACGACGAGAGCATGAGCGTTCCGCGTCGGAGCTGGATCTCGGTCCAAACGAGTTGAGCAACCGCGAAAGCGTCAGCGAGATCCTCGCTCGTCTCTCGGTTTTCTTTCTTGCCTGGTTTCGCCGGGAGGTTGTATCGCGAGAAGTCGACTCCCCAACGCTCCTTGACCGCGGCCTCGATCCACGCCTTGTCGGCGTCGCCTCGGTGGGTCGTAAACATCTTGACCGAGCCCGGGTCGTGCAACCTCACTCGAGCCTTGACGTCGAGCGCCGCCAGTCGCGCGATCCCTCCGAGCTCTCCCTTGTAGTGTGCTCCGTGCGCGCCGCCGTCGAGCGCATAATCCTCGATCCCTACATAGGCCGGGCAAGACCTGATCGCGTGCTCGACGAGATACTTGCGCCAGAACAGGATCCGATCGATCGACTCTTGCATCCGATCCTCGCACTTCGGGATCTTGATCAAGGTGCCAGTCTTGGAACGCTTCGCACACCCGACCCGGTCGGAGACATACCAGAATCGACCGAGCTCTCCGTCGACGAGCTCGACAAAGCCGGCATGGTTGAGGGAAAGATCCCACCCTTGCACGATCACTTGTTTCTCGGTCCAGTGTTTTCGGCGTTGCTTTCCCACTATTCCGGGCCTCCCATTGCGCCGAGTAACATTTCGGCCGCGCTTCCCGGTCGGGCAATGTTGAGTCTCTCGGTCAATCCGGTGAGCGTCCGATGATAAGCACGACAAAGATTCTCGCGCAACTCGGCAAGCTCGCACTCGCTCCGACGGATCTCCTCGGATAGTCGGAGCGACTCCTCGATCAGTCGAGCGCGTTCCGTTGCGAGTTGAGTCTCGTATGAGAGCCACAAGATCCCGAACGCCTCAACGACTGCAACGATCGCGAGCACAACCGCGAGAGCTTTGATCGTCTTGCTCACGCCGGCGCCTCCTCCCATGTAAGCGAGGTGCATTGCGCGGCCGGGTCTCTCAACGCGAGGATGTTTCGAGGCATGGCCTCGGCGATCTGTTGTTGGTGAGAGATCACAAACACCTGATTGAATCCGTAAGCCGGCAACCGTCGGAGCAACCGGATCATTGCCGGGAGGTGATAATCGTCCATTGACCCGCCGACCTCGTCGAGGAAAAGGATCGTCGCTCCGAGGAACCGAGAGATCACAACCCGGGTCGCGAGCGCGAGGAGATCCCGGCCGGCGCCGGAGTCCTGATCGAACTCTTGCAACCGGTCACCCTCTCGGACCATTGGTCGGAGCTCGTCGGATTTCTCCCGGCCGCGAGGTGCTCCGCATTGATCGCAGAACTTGACCCGCTCACTCTCGGGGAACACTTCGCCGCAACCCGAGCACGATCTTTCCGGCCGGCGCAACTCTCGCTCGAATTCAAACTCGAGACGGTGATCGGTGCCGAGCTCCTCGAGGATCCCGTTGACCTGATCCGCGATCTCGAGGAGAGCATCCTCGATCATCATGCTCGGGATCCCGGTCTTGCCGGTGATATGCCGGAGATAAGAGAGCAACCGTCGCTCGGTGTTGTGTCGCTCGAGCTCCTCGGTGAGCGCCTCGATCTGTCCGGCCGCGACTTCGTACACCTGGATCCGCGCCTTGAGGTCGGCGAGCTCCTCGGTGATCGCCCGGGTGTCGATCCGCTCCTCCTGTAATGCCTCGAGCGCCTCCTCGAGCTTGGCCTCGACCTCGGCCGGGGTGTCGTCGACCTCCCCGGGATCGGCTGTCGCGAGATACTCCTCGGCCCGTTTCACGCCGGCGAGACCCTCGACAATGCCTCGGAGAGTCGATTGCAGGGGGGCAGCACGGGCCTCGACCTCCTTTCGGGTGTCACGACATACCGTCAACCGCCCGAGCGCCTCCTCGAGGCTCCTATCGGCCGCGGCACAATCGGCGTTTATTTCGTCTTTTCTCGGGCAATCGCCCTTATCTACCGGGCATATTCCGTCGAAACCCTCCTTTGCCAGTAAGCGTTTTTCGTTGGCCTCCCGGCGTGCCGCTCCCTCGGCCTCCCGGGCTTTCGCGAGGTCGGCGTCGACCTCGGCGAGCGCGGTCTCGGCCGGGCCCTGTCGGGCCTCGAGGTCGACCTTGCCGGCGACGATCCCCTCGGCCCTCTCGATCTCCTCGAGAGTCCGGGCCCGTTGTTCGTGATACCGCAACCGCTGTCGGAGCTCCTTGACTTTCGCCTCGGCCGCGGCGACTTGCTCGTTGTACTTGAGCGCGAGCTTGAGTCGGGCATTGACCCGGTCGTGCTCCTCGGTGGTCGGCCGGCCGCGCTTGACTGTTTCCTCGGCCGTTGTCTTGCGCGTCTCGAGATCCGCGGTCTCCTCCTCGAGCTTCGCGAGGTCACGACCGACCGCACGAAACAAAGCGTTCCACACGTCGAGATTTTTCCACCGGATGATATCTGCTTTCAGTTGGCCGGAGGTCGCCTCGAGGATCTTTGTGAGGTCGCCTTGCTTGACATAGCACGTCTTGAGAAAATCGTCGCGACTCATGCCGAGGAGCTCGACGATCTTTGGGTTGCCGTCTTTGATCCCGACGAGCGCGTCGCCGATCGAGAGCGAGCTCTTGACTCGGCCGGTCTTGCCTCGCGCCAGTCGACGAGAGAAAGGCACGAATTGATTTCCGACGTCGAGACCGAGCCCGACGTCGAGCTCCTTTTCGCCGTCGTGAATGTGCTTGTCGATCGTCGAGAGACCTCTCGCCTCTCCGAAAAGCCCGAATAGGATCGCGTCGAGGAACGCACTCTTGCCGGCCCGGTTGGATCGCGACTCCTCCTCGGTGTACTTTCCGATCACTCCGATCACACCGTCGGGGAAATGCAAGAGACTGTGCTCGCCTTTGAACGGCATGAAATTGCAAATCGTGCTCATGCGGATCCAGACCGACGCCGGCGTCGGCCGCGAGTCTCTCTCGAGGTTGCTCACCTCCTCGAGGTATCCGTTGAGCCTGTCGATCACAAAACGCCGGTTGACGTGTTTCGGCTTGCGCTTGTCGAGCCAAAATTTCGCCGCGTCGATCGGCTTGAGGTCGACCTTGATTTCCTGGATCCGTTTCTGTATCTCATGCACCGCGATCCGTTTCGGTGGTCTCACATAGTGAGCACGCTCGCGGAGCATGTCGACGAGGTGCTTGAGATACTGATCGGTCGCCTCCTCGTCGCCGGCGCGATACCGACACACGATCTTGACGATCGCCCCGTCGATCCCGTTGCCGGTTGGATCGATGTTGGCGATCCCGGTCTCGTTGTCGAAACTCGAAAACTTGAACCGGTCGATCTCGAGGTTGATCATTTTCCGAGTCGGCACCGAGTGAAACTCGAGCACGCCTCCCTCGAGCACTTCGGCCTCGGCCGCTTTCTTTGGTCGTCTCACCTTTCCCATGTCACACCTCGAGGGTTACGAATCCCTTGTTGCCGTCCCGGTCGCCAAAGTCTGTCGGGACCAATGATCCAGGAATATCGATCTGGCCGACTCGTTGCCGCTTGTGAATGTGCCCGTTGACGATCGGGCATTGCAACCGCTTCGCGATCTGCTTTGGGATCTGCAAGTCACCTCCGACGAGGAACGCTCCCTCGGTCCCGGTGGTCGCGCCGTCGCAACTAAGGTGCGAAAAGACCGCGTCGACTCCCTCGATCGCGGCCTCCTCAAACATTTCGTCGACCACACCTTGAGCGTTGAGCTCACCGTCGGAGAGGTGCCGAGCTCGAGCGTCGGAAAGGTGACATGCAAACAAGAACCGCTTGCCGTCGATCGTCGCAACGACTGGCGACTCGGGAATCAAGGTCTCTTGCGACCACGATATCCGGCGCAACGGCTCGAGCGCATCGGGCGCCGGGATCGGCTTGCCTCCGATAACCCGGTGCACTCCTCCCTTGCCGACGTCGTGGTTGCCCGGAAAGATCACGGCCGGGCACCCGGCCTGATACAGGATCTCGATCGCCGCGGCCGTCTCCCGGGGCTCGGGTGCCGGCCGGTGGAATAGGTCGCCCCACAAGACAAAGAGATCCGCGTGATGTGTTTTCGCAACGGCCGCGCGCAACGCACGGATCGTGTCGTCGAAACAATCGTACCCGGCCGACTTGAGCCCGAGGTGCACGTCACCGAAACCGAGGATCCTCACGACTGCCTCCTCGCTTGCTCGTTGAGCTTGCCGATAAACCAGTCGAGCACTTTCTGATCCTTGAGGAGGTGCTCGCGGAAATCCTCCCAACCGCCCGACACCTCATGCACCTCGTCTCCGAATGTCGCGAGAACCCGCTTGCGGTTGTTGTCAAGCACACCGCGGCGTCGACCCTCGGCAATCGCTTCGCGGACATAGTCGAACCCGGCCGGCGTGTCGCCTTTCCCGGTCGAGGTGAAAAGAGATCCCTTTTGCGCGGTGAATCCGTCGACCTTGTTTTTCTCGAGCTTGTAGTGATGCTCGACCCCAACGACGACCGCGTTCTCCTTTGTGCCAACCTTGACCGGCGTCGAGTGAGTGCACTCGATCCTGATCGAGACGTCATACAAGAGAGACTCACCGAGAGTCGGCTTGCGCTTTTTGTCGAACGGCCCGGAGGTCTCCATTTTCTGTCGCTCTTGTAACACGATCACAAACGTCGAGTTGCTCCGATAGGCTTGCGGCACAATGATCTTTGTCCAGACCGAGACCCACAACGCGGCCATAGGAAACGATTTCTTGATCCCGTCTTTCATGATCGTGTTCCATTGTTCTTGAGGGATCAGTTTCGTAAGCGTGTCAATCCCGATCGCAAGACCCATTGAGTCAGGCAACTTGCCCGCGGTCTTTCCTTTCTCGAGGTTGTCGAGGTTGAGTTGTATGTCGCCGAATAGCTCGTCCATTGTGAGAGGCATCTTGAAAAGAGTATCCTCTCCGAGCACAAGTCGATTCAACCAACGCGACTCGGCCGAGAACTCGCATTCGTACAACGCCGGCACGTCGAGCGCACGGCGCAACGACTCGAGGAGCGCGGCCGCGAGAACACTCTTGCCCGTTGAGTTTGGACCGTGGATCACGATCATTTTCCGTTTCGGAATCCCGCCGACACCGGTTGCCCGGTTGAGCGACGTGATAATCGTCGGGCAAATGATCTCCTCCTCCATATCGTTGACAGTGATCATGCCCTTGACTCCTTTGGACACGATCGCAAGCGCCTCTCTCATGGAAGGTTTCGGTTTGTTCTTTCTCGCTTTGCCCATTTCTTGCCTCCGAAAACCGGGCGCCGAGTCGCGCCGGGAGGCGAGACCGGGTCAGTCTCAAATCGACGGACCCGGCGCCCGCCCACTCTAAAACGGCACGTCGCCGTCGGCCTGCATTTGCGCCTTGAGTTTCGCGTGCACGTGACCGCAGAGCTCACACCGGAACGACGGCACCATGAGCTCAACATCCTCGCCGCACTCCTCGCACTTGACCCGGATCGGCTTGTTGTCGATCGACGTGTCGCCGGCCGGCTTGCGTTCCTCCTCGGCCGGCTTGCTCGCCGGCGCCGGAGTCTCGGCCGGCTTGCTCTCGGCCGCGGCCGGAGCTCCTCCCTCGACCGGCTTGCCGCACCGCTGGCAAAACTTCGCACCGGCGCCGAGATTGTTGCCGCACTCAGCACAGAACGATCCGCCCTCGGCCGCGGGCTTGCTCTCGGCCGGCTTGCTCGAGGGTGTCGACTTTTCCGCGGCCGGCTTGCTCGCCGTTGCCTTGCCTCCGGTCTTGCTCGCGACGTAGTCGGCGAACACCTCATAAGGGATCTCGCGTGACACCCAAGAGGATTCGATCCCTTTCAACATTTCGCCGGCCTCGTCGGGCGCGCACATCTTGCCGAGATCAATGTCGAGCTCGTCGGGAGTCGCGAGCATTATTTGCTTGACGTCGTCGGTCACCGGCACAAGATCACGATCCATTTTCTCGGCCTTATACATGAGCGAGGGATCCGCTTTCGGATCATACTTGAGCTTGAGCGGATACGGATCGAAAGGGTGTTCCTCCTCGCCGTTGACGAGAGTAAGTTGACCCTTGCGGAGCTTGAGCTCGTATCCCTCGGGGAGCTCGAGGTTGCCCTTGAGCTCGCCGCGATCCTCGATCTCCGAATCGATCACCTCGATCATTGCGGTGCCGAGAGTTTGCGGCATGGTCGCGATCTGCACCGACTCCTTGAGCTTGTCGGTTGCTTTCGCTCCCTCGGGGATCCAGACGAAAGCGATCTCTTGCTTCGCTTTCGGGTCGCCCTTGTATCCGGCGTCGCCGGCGAGCTTTGAGAGAGACGCGGTCACCGGCTCGCCGTTTTCGTCTCGGCCCTCGAGGAGAATTGTTTTGCCGTCGTGCCCTTTCGCTTTCATTTCGATCGCGAACTCTTGCAAGAGACACGTCGGGCAATCCCCACTCGGCACCGCCTCGCGTTCCTCTCCGATACAGTTGTACCGACGGTTTCGGAACTTGGTCACCGTCTCGCCGTCTTTGCGATACTGCTCATAGATCGGGATCGACCCGTGACAGAATCGCTCGAAAAGACCGACGATCGGGTGCAAGTGTCCTTTCTCAAGTTTCGTTTTCTTGAGCGCGAAGTATTTTGAACCTGTGAAATTTCCGCGCTCCGCATCTTTCTTGAACTTCGCTCTGTTGACTTTACCCATTTCTTGCCTCTCCTTTCTTGCCCGCTATTTCCAGCGGGAGTGTTCCTCGTCGAGCCTGTCGTCGACATTTTTCTCGGCAAAGTCGAACGCCTCCTTGTACGTGTCGCCCTCCTCGAGCTCGACTGTCATGCCATATCGAAACTGTACCGAGTTGTAGTCGCCGAGGTTGACGGTCCGACCTTTGCTCACGTTTACGGTTATGACTTTCACGACTGATCTCCTTTCACTCCTCCGAACACGACCTCCTTTTCCTCGGATAGGAGGCGCGCTTGTGTCTGCAACAACGACTTTCGATCGGCCCATTGCTCGGCGAGCGACTTGCAGTTGTCCCGGATCTCTCTGAGATCCTCTTGCTCCTCAAGGAGTGCCTTGTATCTCGGCGCGAGTGCCTCGTTGCTCGCGAGCTCCTCGTTGACCATGTCGACCGTGATCTGTTTTTTCGAGGCGAGCTTGTTTGCTTTCAACCATGCGTCGCAATTCTTGGTCGCCTCTCGCTTGAGCTCCCTCATACGTTTCGCAAATGGGATCTTGAAAAGCTCGCGCTCGCGCTTCGCCTTGAGAAAGATCATGTTTGCCCGGTATGCGTTGAGCGCGGCGCCGTTGATCGCGGCCGAGAGTCTCATGCGATCCCGATAGTCGTTGGCCGGCATGGTCGCGATCTCCTTGAGTCGCTCATACTCCTTGACCACGTCGATCGCGAACGCTCGCCGGAAAAATTGCACCGGGCCCGAGGTGCCCTCCGGCGCCGTCGTTGTTGGTTTTCTCCGTTGCCCGACTCTAACCTTGCCCATTCGTCGCCTCCCTGTCCCATTGCTCGGGACCATGATAAACCCGATGACCGACAATTTTCTCGAGTCCCTTGATCAACTCCGGCCGGAGCGCGACCTTGACCGGTGTCGAGAGATCGACCTCGATCCCGTCGACTCGGAGGTCGAGTTGCACCGGATGCCCGCCCGGGTATCGTTCCATTTCTGCCTTGAGCTCCTCGAGCTTGCCTCGGTCTCTCGGGTCGAATCGGAACACAACCGGCCGGGAGTCGTCGAGATCAACCGGCCGCTCAAAAAGATCCCCTTGCGGTGCATCGGGTCGCCACTTGAGCAACCGTTTCCAAGTCGCCTCTTGCTCGGGAAAGCAAACCTCGAGCACCCGTTGCGTCGGGGGATAGACTTTCCCCCAATACAACCCGGCGTCGTATTCACCGTCGAAGTCGTCGACGTGCACGGCCTTGAGTCGATCGCCCTCCTTGCCGACGAGGATGTACGGAATTTTCATCCCGACGTAAACCTCGCGGCCGGTGTCTCGGAGGTGCTTCGCGATCCGCACGTGGATCGTTTCGGCCTTGTACGACTCGAAAGGTTGCGAGAGAGTCTCGGCATACTTGAGATCGTCGGTCGTCGCCTCTCTCTTGAATAACTTGATCGCCCATTTTCGCACGACGGCCTCGGCGATCCGGGCGGTCGGCGTGCGCGACTCGAGGATCACCTCGATCATGCGGCGTTGTAACTCTCGCGCGAACCGCGTGTTGTCCGAGCGTATGAGCTCGAGCCCGCGAACGTCGACCTTGCCGGTTGCTTTCTTGCCGGCGTATTTCTTTTTCCGCGTGAAAAAGATCCGCAGGAATTCGGCGTCGACCTTGAGACGGAATCCACCTGTCTTTGCTCCGCGGCTGTCTGCATACTTGTCGAGCTCCTCGGCAACGAGCTCAATGAATTGGTCGGCGATCGGAATGGGACACTTGAGGAACGCGGAATCGGTGTCACCGTAGATCACCGGGATTCCTTTTTGCCTTGCGAGATCGAAACACGTTTTGATCGCCGCTTGCCCGGTGAGCGTGATCGCCTCGCCGCACCGCGGTTGATAATACCGGGTATAGGGTGAGCTCATGCCTCCGAAAAAAGCATTCGCGAGGATCTTGTAGACCATGCTCGTTTGCAACGCCTTGAGGTGTTCCGGTGTGCCCTCCTTGCCGGCTTTCTCGAGCTCGACCGCGCGCCTGTAAAACTCTTGCCGGCCGTCGACCGCGATCCGGGAGACGGCCGGGAATACTCCCTCGGTGTCGGTGCGGAACACCGACCCATTTGCGGCCGTCGCAGTCGGCGCTTTTATCGCGACCGCTTGCTCCTCCTGTTTCATGTAGGTCTCGGTCGAGATATTGAAAGCCATAACTATATTCGGATACAGGCTCGAGAAGTCGAGATCGACGACACCCTCATGCAATCCCTTGACCGGAGGCTCGACGTGTGCACCCTCAAATTTTTCGCGCTCGGGTGCGTCGTCGCCGTACCGTTTCGTCGGGAAATGTTGCGAGTTGTGCGCGCCATGATGCAACACAAACCCGTCGGTGACATAGGCTTGCTTGAGGGATCGACTACATAGGAACCGCTTGCACAAGTGCGAAAGGATCGAGTGCGTCTTGAGATACTCGAGTTTCTCCTCGAGCTCGAGCATGATCTCGACGTCTCGCTTGTTGTATTCCTCGAGCACCTCGCGTTGATTGCGCCAAACCTCGAGCATCTTGTGTTTCGGCACGTCCGGGACTTTGCCCTTGCCGAGAACGGTTTGCGCGATATTCTCGAGAGAGAAACTCACTCGCACGCCCTCGCCCTCGGCGTCGCGGCCGTAATACTTTTTGAAAAGCTCGAGCATGTCGAGAAAGTTGACAAGGCGCCACACCGGAGAAAACCCGAGACGCTTGCACCGGGCCCGCACGACGATCTCGTCGTATGCGTCGCCATTCCACGCGACGAGGAGATCGTGCCGGGAGACCACGTCGAGGAAACCGTCAAGGAGTTTTTTCTCGCCGGCGTCGTCGGCCGTGTCGACACAACGGAACTCAATCTTGTCGGCGTTGTGTTCCTGATATGCGATCGAGAGGATCCGGTGCCCTTCGATATCCTCCCAACCGGTCGCGCCGTCGGTCTCGAGATCGTACCAGAGCACGCGCGGATTCGGATCGAGGTTGACGTCGTGCTCGGCCATATACCGATCGAAAGGATTGACGTCGGCCTCGAGAGGCTCGACCCCGATGTCGTCGAAACCCTGAATCAGATCCCGGCGCTCAAAATAGTCGGCGAACACTTTGACCCACCGGCCGTCGGGTGTCGGCTCGAGACCAACGACGCCCGGGAGTCGCTCGACCCGTCTCCGCTCTCGCTTGACCGCGCCGGCGTGCGCGTAGAAAAACCAATGGTAGTCGATCGAGTTGAGGTATTTCTCGTCGCCTTTCCAAAACGCGAGGTGCACACCCTTTCGATCGAAATATCCCGCGGTGTACTGGCGCTCGCGTTGCTCGCGAAGTGCTTTCCCGAAATCAACCACGCCGGATCAATCCTCCCTCTTTTCAAACCACGCCTTGCCCTTGGTCTTGAGCACCTCGACCCGGAGCACAACGTCGTCGTCGAGATCGATCGCAAGGCGATCCTCGGTGCGCCGGCCCTCGAAAGTGCCCTCCTTGATCAGCTTGAGAAAAGGCGATCGCTTTTTCTTTTCGCCGCTCGACCCGCCGCCGTCGCCGCCGCCCTTGCCCTCGAGTTGATCCTTGAGATCCTTGAGTTGGTCTCGGTCGTATCCCTCGCCGCCGAGAGCTTTTGCCGTGCCTGCCTTGAGCAACCGCTCGCGGTGCTCCTCGTCTTTTGCCGCGACGATCAGTTTCAGTTTGAAGATCCCGACGAGCTTGCTTTGCTCCTCGGTGAGCGCGCCGGCGATCCGCATGTAGTCGGTCGCCATTTTCCACGATATCGCGAGGTCGGCCGCGGCATACTCCTCGAGGGTATCGTATCCCCCGTCGAGAAACAGATTGTCGGCGTCGACTTCGAGGAGGTCTCGGCCGATCATCCAAGCGCCGTGTCCGCTGTCGCCGTCGCGCCGCACGATCGTCTCGGTGTACTCCTTGAGAGTTTTCTTGCCTCCCGGCTCCGCAACCCTCGACGGATTCTCCGCGGTTGTCGGCCCGGCATACTCCTTGCGTTCCCCTGTCGTCTCCGATTCCTCGCTCGCGGCCGCTTCGATCTCCTCCGGTGTCACCTCGGGATCCTCCTCGGTGGTTTCCGGCGCCTGTTGCTCGCCGGTCGTTGTTTCCGCTGGCTTTTCCTCCGGCTTGGAAACTTCCGGCTTTTCCTCGGCCGGAGGTTTCCAACCTCCCGATCCGTCGTCGCTCACATCGAACCCGCAATACCAGCAAAACACGTCGGCCTCGAGCACGACCTTTCGGCACCGCTCGCACTCGAAAGGTTGTTCGTCGCCCGACTCCTCCTTGCTCCGTCGCTCGAGCTCCTCTTGCATGACCTCGAGGAGGAGGTCGGGATCCTCCTTGGCTTTTTTCGGGAGCTTGATCTTGTTCTTCTGTGCATAGTCAAGCGCACACGCTGCAATAAAAGTTACTTCGGGCATGGTTGCCTCCTGTGAAAGGGAGAGGGTTGAAATTTTGATAACTCACTCGGGGAAAAATCCCCGGGATCTTTTCCGTCGGGCATCTTTACAACAAAGAGTTGTCGGTGTGCAAACCAATCGTGTACGTCGATCCCAAACACTTCGCCGGCCTTGTCGCCGTCAAGCCACACGGTGATCCTTTCCGCGAAAAGGATCTCCTCGGCTTGAAACTCGGTGAGCTTCGATCCGCAGATCGCGATCACGTTCTTGATCCCGATCTGCGAAACGCGGATCTGATCGACCCAACCCTCGACAAGGTGCACCTCGCGACGATCCCGGTCGAGGTGATCGAGCGCGAAAATTTCCCACCGCTTCGGCGCCCCCTCGGGTGCAATGGTTTTCGGGTGCTCGTCGTTGTACGATCGTGCGACCCATGAGATCATCGATCCCTTTCGCACGATCGGCACGACGATCCGGCGTTGCTCGCGCCAGTCGAGGAGGTTGTGCCGGGTGACAAACCCGGGCCCGATCCACCGGCCGAAAAGATACTCGCTCGCGGCCGACCCCGGGAGAATCGGATCGGGTGTGAAAGTGTGCAAGGGCTCCTTTTTGGATCGGCGCCACTTGAAACCAATCGGGCCCGGCTCATACGGCCGGAGATTGGTTTCGTAGTCGACCGACCGGAGCTCGGCCGCGGGTCGGTGTGGAACGCGCGCCGGCGTGAGCTCCTTGAGAAACTTGACCGCGGCCGGGAAGTCGCACCGGCGAATCGACTGGATCAGGGTGTAGACGTCGCCGGCCCACTTGCACGACCAACAATTGAACACTCCGTTTTTCGGGTCTCCGGTCACGGCCCGGATATGCCACGACGGATCCCTCTCCTTGTGCCCCGGGTGCGGGCAAATCGCATATAGGTCGTCGTCGCGCCTCTCATACTCGATCCCGAGGGTGACTAGCAAAGCCTCGACCTCGAACGTCTCTCGGAGCTTTCTCGCCTCCCTGGCACCCATCTTGCGGCGTCGACCCTGCAATTTCATGCTCTGCTCGCTCCCTCCCGGCCGGAGACATTGTCTCCCGACCGGTGTCACCGGTGACACCCCTAAACCGGAGCGTCGCCTCCCTTGAATCCGGCCTTGCCCTCCTCGTCGGTGCCCGAGCTCTCGGGCGCCGTGTCGGTGAGCTTTTCGTTGTATAGCCTGGAAACCTCGGGATAGAACTCGGCGATCATGGTCCGGCCGGCCGGCCCGTCGCGTTGCTTCCCGACGTTGATCTCAATGTCGTCGGTCTCCATAAATTTCTTGTATGCCTTTTCACGATGGATCAGGAGAATCAGATCCGGGATCTCCTCGTATCCTCCCGACCCCTTGAGATCCTCGATCCGCGGGTGCTTGTCCTTTCGCTCCTCAACCTTGCGCGAGATTTGATGCACGATCACGAAATGCGTTCCGTACCGGCGCGCCATGTGTTGCACGCGCACAAGCGCGGTCTCAACGTCGTTGGGTGTGATCGTCGAGAGCGACCGCTGAAACAGATCCCAAACCGTGAGATCGTAATTGCCCTCGGCGAGGATCTCCTCGATCTTGTCGAGCGCCGCGTCGTTGTCCCATTTCCCGGAGCGTTTCGCGAGAGTGAAAAACGGATTGTCGATCACCGTCAACCGGTCGTCGGTTGCGAGGAGCTTGTGCACCGACTGTCGGATCAAGTCGCGTTCCTCGAGGGTGAGCTCCTCGGGAAACTTGCGGAGCTTGTTGGTCGCAACTAGAGTCGCCGAGCTCACAAGTTTGTCGATAAACCGGAGGCGCCCGATCTCGAGAGGCGCCGCGAGGATCTTTGGTTTCTTGATCCCGGCGAGGAGACGCCGGACCATGTCGGTCACGAATGTTGACTTGCCGTTGCTCGGCCGGCCGGCGATCAGAGAGACGTTGCCGGCCGCGAATCCCTCGACGAACTCGGAGTCGAGAGGCTCGTACCCGCTCGAGACGAAATGCCCGCCGCCCGCACACCGCGCGTCGAGCACGTCGATCCACTCCTTGCAGGGATCCAGGTTGGCCCCCTCGGTAACCCGGAGAGCGTTCAGGATCTCCGCGGTCTGCTTTATACACTCGGTGTGATCGATAGACCGATCGGCGAGGAGCTCGGTCAACTCGGGGAGAGCTTGCGATCGTATCTGCAACCGGACCGAGTCACGCCGGAGTCGCGCGAGGTGCAATTCTATATTCTTGGTCGGCGTGAGCCCGAAAAGCATTTGCAGGAATTCAAGCCCGCCGTAGTCGGCGCCGTCGGCGAGCACCGCGATCGCGTCTTGGTCCGGCTCGGCCCCCTTGCGTTCGCATTCGACGATCGCCTCAAAGATCGCCCGGTATCTCATGCCCTGGAAATCCTCCGGCGAGACCGACCCGACGGCCCGGCGCCGGCTTACTGGATCCAACAAGCACGCGACGATCACCGCGCGCTCATTCTCAAGGTCGTATGGTTTTGTCACTTGGCACCCCGGCGCATGTCCTTACCACCTACGGGAACCCACCGGCACGTTTTCTCGAGTCGGCCGACGAGACGATCCCCGTGCCCGTCGCCGGCGAGATTGATCCGACGCCGGAGCTCCTCCTTTTTGAAATTGGTTGTCACGACCAACGGCGCCCGATTCCAGATCCGGCCGTCGACGATTTCGTACAGACACTCGAGCGCACGCTCGGTGAGCTTTTCGGCGCCGACGTCGTCGAGGATCAAGACCGGCACCTCGGAGGGATCGGTCAATTTCTCGATCGCCTCGGAGTCGTTGCGAGGGATCCGCACCGTCGGGAGGAACACACAAAAGATCCCCTCGTCGATCAGTCGGTGAATGATCGCACACGCGAGGTGAGTCTTGCCCGTGCCCGTCGGCCCATAGAAAACAACTCCGGGATCCGCTTTCGGATCCCATGTCCTCGCAACCTCGACCGCACCCTCTTTGCCTTTTAGCATGTCGAAAACCTCGAATGTCATTCGGGCGCCGAGGTCGCCGATCCCGGACCGCCAACGCATTTCACCCTTTTGGCGGTCGACGCTGGCTTTTCTCAAACTTCTCAACTTCTCGGTCAAAGTCCTCATGTCGAGCGATCGTCGCTTGCCCATTTTTCCGTCCCACGTATTGATTGATCTTCGCGGCGAAGATCGGGAACGAGTGCGCCTTGTCAACGAGCCACGGATCCCGATCTTCAAAATAGCGTTCCAGTCTAACACCTACCTCCTCGAGCCCGAGCTTTCGCACAAGCTCGACGGCCTTGCTACGATCCCGGCCGGAGACAACGCAACTCGATCCGTACACCTTGCCCCATCGAACCCGGTACAATCGGATCACCTCGATCGCACCCTTTTCGATCTCTGCTCGGTTCGTTGATCTGTTATGTCTTGTTTTTGGATCTAGATCCTGATCACGCTTGTCTATACTATGTATATAACCCCCCGAGGAATTCGCAACCCCCCGGGTGTCACCGGTGACAGGGGTTTCGGGAGACACCGTCTCTCGACCGGTGTCACCAATGACACCGGGACGAATTCGGATCCTCATGCTTTGACCCGCTCGGCGTTCCACCTCGAGGATCCCGAGCGTCTCGAGATTCCGAATGTGTCGGACGGCTTGTCGCCAACCCATGCCGGCGAACCAACCGATCCGATCCGTTGCGGTCTCGGTCCAGTTTCCGTTTTGCTTGCAGAGATTGAAAACGGCGAGTGCTATCATGCGAGAGGCTGTCGGAACTTTTCGGAGTGCCAGTCGATCGATCAGGTTTGCGAGCTCGACGACGTGTTGTTGCCCTTGCTCCGTTGGCACTCGACGACGTTTCGGCATTGCCCCTCTCTTTTCAAAAGACGGGCCCCCTCGGGCTTAGGCGTCGGGGGACCAACGCGGTCGGCCCGAGAGACCCGAGGGAACCCGATTCTTACCCACAAAAAAAGATCAACGGTCTGTGCAGCAATAGATCCTCCGACGCCTAGAGTCGCGACGGTATGGCAAGGGGGATCGTCTGTCAAGAGAAAATTGCGGCCGCGCGGAACTCGTTGCTACAACACAACGAGCGAGTCGCCGGATCGCTTGAGCGATCGGAGAAACGACTCCTTTGCTTTCTGATACGCCTCCGGGTTGTGGCCGTCATACTGAGGAGGGAAAAGATTTTGATCCCAAAAATAAACGCACGTCGCGTGTTGCTTGTCCTCATGCGGCCGGGCCGCGCGTCCGATCATTTGCTTGAGTCGTTTCTTGTGGGTGTGCACCGGGCAGGAACAAAACACGTGCGAGAGCGCGGGGAGATCGAGACCCTCGTCGGCGACGGACGTGCCGACGGCAACCCGGATCGTGCCGGAGCGGATCCCGGAGATAGTGCGGTCGAGCTCCTTGCGATTCTCGGGCCCGCCGATCATGAGCCCGGCCGGCACACCGCGGAGCTCGAGACGCGCGGCCCAACTACGGCACGCCTCGACCCGCTCGTTGAGAATCAAGATCCGCGTCTTGGGATCCTGGATCACCCGGTGCACGTGTTCCTCGATCAAGTCGTTGCGTTCCTCGTCGTCGACCATGCGATTGATCATCCCGCCCCAATCAGGAACCTCGGGCTCGACGTTGCGATCACATACCGGGCAGTATTTCAGCCGGCCGGGTTTCGCTTTCGCTCGCATGTCCGGGGCCCGGAGCTCGGCGTTGCACGTCTCGCAAATGTGAGCGGTGCGGACCGACGACAGATACACAAGGTCGGAGTATCCGGTCGGCACGACCTCGAATTTCACCGGGAGGAGAGACCCGGCCGCGAGACACTCGTCGCGCTTGATCTTGTAGACCTCGGATCCGAACGTCTCATAGATCAGGTGCTCCATTTGATCCTTGCGTCGCTCGTCGGCCGAGGCACCGATCCGATACGCGGCCGGGAAAACGGACGCGACCGCTTGAAAGGTTTTCGCGGCCCATCGGTGGATCTCGTCGCCGACAAGAACGCCGTATCGGTCAAACCAGTCGAGCTTGCCTTTCTTGTACTGCGACCACAAACTCGCTTGCGTCGCGATCGTGATCGTCCCGAGCTTGAACTTGCCCGAGCGGATCTCTCCCGGGATAACACCGAGCCAGTGAGAGACGGCTTTGCGCCATTGGTTGAGGAGAGGGATCGAGTGCACGACAACGATCGCCGGTTGATTGATCTCGGCGATCGCTCCGAGGAGCACGACGGTCTTGCCCGATCCGCAACCGCCCCGGACGATCGCGCCCGGCCGGCCGTTGTCAACGAGGTGCCGCACCGCGGGGATCTGGTATGGCCTCATGGCCCGCCCGGCTCGCAGGGAAAGCCCGGCCGGCTCGCATGAGTGCATCCGGTCGCGTATCGGGTCGAGGCGCCTCTCGAGGCTCGAGAGCGTCTCCTCGACCCGGTCGAGAGACCCTCGAGGGAGAATCAACCAACGACCCTCGAGGGCCCACGACTTGAGCTTGCTCGGCGTGTCGCCGATCCAGTGACCCATTCGTCGCTTTTTGAAAAACGCCGGATTGCTCCGCGTGAATTCCTCGCGGAGTGCATTCGTTGCGCGCGGACCGAGATCGTCAATGTCGAGCACAAGGTGAGTGTCGAGGCGCGTGCGAACCGGGATCACTCCTCGCCTCCGGCCGCAAGTCGACGCCGCACAAGCTCCGACTTACTGATCCCGAGTTTTTCGGCCTCGGCCGTGAGCTCCTCGTCGCGCGCCGGATCGACGTGCACGGTGAGTTTCTTGGTCTCGGTTTTCTTGCGTTGGGTTTGCTTTTCGCCGCACGCCTTGCATACAAGCTCGGCGTCGCAATGTCGGCATTTCATGATCCGACCCATTGGTCACCTCCGGCCCCGGGGAATGTTTCGCGTACCACGGCACGCCGGAAATTTCAAGCAACCGAGAAACGACGGCTTGCGCTCGCCGCGCTTGGATCGCTCGACCATGTATCCCTTGCAGACGGGACACCGCGGGAGAGTAGAGACGGCCTTGTATGCGACGCGGCACCTTGCGAGGAGCGCGTCGAGAAAGTTTTGCGTGCGGTGTGCACGCTTCGATTTCCAAACCGGCTTGTCGGTCTTGCGATCGATCAGGAGCACCCGGCCGGCGTCGGTGCCGACTTCGCGTGCGTCGCCGTTGTGGATCGCGATCGAGGAGTATACCCGGATCTTGACGTCCGGGTGATCATCGATCTCGCGCTCGAGCACAAGCTCGCCGCACCGGTGCAGTCTCACGACCTTGAACCCGGCCGGCTCGAGCTTCGCCTTGACCTCGTCGGCCGTGTACTGGATAAAGCGGGGAGGCATGATCAACTCCTTTCGCGGTTGACTGCATACATGAGCTCGAGACCGTGACCGACAAGGATCGCCTTGCCTGTCGCGATCGCGACGAGCTCCTCCTTGCTCGGAAGCATGTCGACAAACATGTCGCCCGCGGTCTTGAGGAGCTCGAGCTCGCCGCCGTTGTCGTATGCTCTCGCGAGCAACTTGCCGGCATGGTCGCCGCCGATTCCCTTGAGATCGGGATCGAGTGTGTAGGTTTTGACTGACATGAGAAACTCCTTTCCCCTCCAAAAAAAAGACGCCGGCGCCGGGCGCGTAACCCGGCCGCGGGGAGGGATCCCGGTCGGGCCTCCGACGCCGGCGTCAAGATCAACATTCGCATTTCTTGGGGATCGTCCAGACCCAACAAACCCAAAAGTCGCCGGGCCCGTCGTCGGGTCGATCCTCCTCGAGGAGCTTGACCGAGATCCCCGGGGGGTGCATGAAAACATCGTTCCCGGGTGGCTTGAGTCCCGCCTCCTCGTCGTCGGGAGACGGGAGCACGGTCACCTCGAGACCTTTGGTTTTTGCGCGCGCCCGGATATTTCGGATCAAGCAAAAATTGCAAATCCCGTCGCCCATTGGATCAATCCTCCTCGTCGGTGCTCTCGATCTCGAGAAATTCGACAACCTCGTTCCACCGATCCGAAACCTCCTCGAGCGCGTTGCGTTCCGATTCCTCGCGTTGCTCGCGCGCCTTGAACTTTTTCTTGTTGAGGTACGACCGGATCGTCTTGCGGATCAGATCCCGGAGCACGGCCGGCTCGAGCGCGTCGAGCTCCCACGACTCCGATCCGAATTCGGTGATATATCCGGCCGCGCGACTGTCGGAGAGCTTCGCGGGATTCGGAGGAGGATCAAACTCCTCGACTTGATCCATGTTGAGCGCGATCCTGTTGACCTCCATTTGCACGCCGAAAATCTCGAGACGATCTTGTATGTCGCGGGTCATGTCCAGACCGCTCGGGTCGTGGTCGCCGAGGTGAATGATCACCGGCGTCCGGTCGGCCTGGATCATTTCCCTGTAACGGATCGACGCGCGCCACATTTCGGATTGACTCATGTATCCCTTGCACGCGATACAGTTGACGTCGAGAGGCTCGCACGCCTGATCGATGATTGCCTCGAGCGCCTGTTTCTCGACCCAAACCTCGACGTAGTTGTCTTGACCTTTCCACTTGTCGATCGCATACGACGCCGCGGCCGAGGAAATGATCCCGCCCGGTGTGCTCCAATGCGAGCGCCGGATCAGGTTGCGACCGCGATCCTCGATCGCGTTCCAATCGATCTCGCCGGCGAGTCTCGCGTCGTTGATTATCGACCCGAGTCTCTTGTACGACCGGTCGGTGTTGGGAATCAGATCGCTCGCGACAAACCGGTAATACAGTTGACGCAAGGTGAGCACAAGATCCTGTGCTTGGTACGCCTCGACGATCTCGTTTGCTTGCGCGATCACTTCGCGCGAGCCCGCCGAGAAATTCTTTTCGACATAGCAAATGCAAGGCATAGCATCCTCCTTTCGGGTTTCCGGCACCGCCCTTTCGGGCAAAAGTCGGGGAGGGGATTTCACCCTCCCTCGGTGCACCTCCTTTCGATTCAATCGAGCGAGAGAGTCCGCTTGCAATAGGAGCACACGACCGCCCGGCCGTGGTAGTTGTCGGTCCCGACCGGAACCTCGACCGTGGTCTCTTGCTTGCAATGCGGGCACTCAAAACGAACCGCTTGTCGCTCGCCGTCTCCGATCACCGCTTTGATCCTCGCGTGCACGATCACCTCCTCCCTTTGATCCGTAGGGTCTCGATCAGACCGGAGAGAAACGCGCCCCGGGTTGCGGGCGCGAATCTGTCCGGCTTGTATCCGAGCTTGACCGCGTCTTTTTCGATCTCCTTGAGACGCACGATCGCCTCGAGGAGAGGCGCCAGCACAAGCACGTCGCCGACGTGGTCGAGCGAGCACCGCAACGCGACGCACGATCCGCCGACCTTGCGCGCTTCGGCCGCAAGTTGCCGGAGGATCTTGTTGCGAGTCCGCGGGTGCAACTCGGGCCCATCCTCCGGCACGATGCTCGGCCGCGGTGCGGATTTCTGCCGGCGCCGCTTGCCCGGCCGGCGCCGCTTGCCGCCCTTGCCCTCGCCGGTGTTGTCGATCACGATCACCTTTTTCTCCTTGTCCTTTTTCATGCTGTCGCCTCCTCGGCCGCGTAGCGGTTGACCTCCGACTCGTTGACAAAGCGCGACGGGTCGAGCTCGGTCACCTTGCCGCCGACGAGTAGACACGCCGGCGAGGTGACATACAGTTGATCCCGGGCCCGGGTGATCGCGACGTAATACAACCGGCGCTCCTCCTCCGGGTTGGCCGTGCGAGCGTGCGGGAGGATCAACTCGGTCGCGCCCGATACGAACACGACGGGAAACTCGAGACCCTTTGACTTGTGCACGGTCATAAGCTGGATCAGGTTTCCGGTCTCTCCGTTTTTCCGCTTGCGCTTTTCGGCCGCGAGGTTGTCGAGATACTCGAGGAACTCCTTGACGGTCTCGAAACGATCCGAGGTGCGGATCAACTCTCGCACGTTGCTCTCGCGGGAATTCTCCGACGTGTCGGATCCCTCGTCGCGCTTGAGCCATTCCAGGTATTTCGATTCGCGGAGCACCGAGAGGAACACATCGGAGATCCTCGAGCTCTCCTCCTTGAGGATCGAGCGAGCTTTTTTGACCGTCCGGCGAAACTCTCGGAGGTTGCGAAGTTGTGACGCATTGACCCGCGGCAATCTGATCTCGCCCTCGGCAACCATGCGGCACACTTTCCACATTGAGATCCCGCGCGACTCGGCCTCGCTTTGCATTTTCTCGATCGTCTGCTTTCCAATGAAACGGAAAGGCCGGTTGACGCAATCCCGAAACGCCTTGTTGTCGGTGAGCTTGCTTGCGAGCTTGAGGTAGTTGAGGAGATCCTTGACCTCCTTGCGGTCGTAAAAATCGGTCCCGCCGATCACGACGTGCGGGATCGACTCGCGCAAAAAGACCTCCTCGAAAGCCCGGCTTTGCGCGTTGGTCCTATACAGGATCGCGATCTCACCATACTTGACACCGTCGGCAACGATCTCGCGGATCTGCTCGAGCGCGAGCTCGGCCTCGGCGTCGAGGTTGTATACTCGTCGGTATTTCACGGTCGCGGCATCCGGCCGCGCGGCCGTCGCCGATTTCTTGATCCTGTCGGTGTTGTGCTTGATCACCTTGTTGCCGGCGTCGACGATTTCCGGCCGGCACCGGTAGTTGATCTCGAGCTTGACCACGGTCGCGCGCTTCGCATACTCGATCAGGTATGCCGGCACGGCGCCGCGCCACTCATAGATCGACTGATCGTCGTCACCGACGAGCATGATCGACTTTGCGTTTTCGCCGAGGATCTCGGCGAGCGCCCATTGCGCCTTGTTAGCGTCCTGGGCCTCGTCGACGATCACGTGATCGTAAGCAGTCGACCACCGGTCGCGAGCGTCGCGATCGGAACGCAAATACTCAACCGCGAGCATTGGCATGTCGTCGAAAGTGATCAACCCGAGAGAGTCCCGGGTCTCCTCATGCCGCGCGTATGCCTCGTCGAATCTGCGATCCTCCGGGTGTCTCGACTCCTCCGGCCGCACAAGCTCATGCTTGTTGTGAGCGATCCAGGATTCGACCTCGGTGAGGTCGACGCCTTTCCAATCCATTTGAGTGTGCCCGAGGATTTTCTTGAGCTCGAGTTTCATGCGATTCTTGCCGTCGACCTTGTAGTTTGCCTCGGGTGCACCGTCCCGGATCACCTCAAGCGACACCGAGTGAAAGGTGCCGACCCGGGCGCCCTCGTCGGATCCCCGGCCGCGTACCGGGCAACCCTCGGCCGCGAGCCTGTCGTTCATTTCGCCGGCCGCTTTGGTTGTGAAAGTCGTTGCAACGATCCGCTTTGGATCCTGCCCGTCGAGCTCGAGCCTCGACATGCGACGGATCACCGTCAACGTCTTGCCCGACCCCGCAACGCTACACACGACGATCTTGCCCTCGTTGAAAGCAACGACCTCGCGTTGTGCGTCGTTGAGTCCCTCGTATGGATCTGTTCGTGGCATGAGTCCCTCCTTTAGTCGCCTCCCCGTGGTTGGCACGTCTCGCGGCCGGGGAGACCCGCGAGACGGTCTCGCGCTCCTACGCCGGAGCACAAGTCGAGGCGCGCCGCGACGCGCGCCTCGCGAGACCTTGCCGGCCGGTGATATCACTCGGCCGCGTTGGGATACAAGAGACTCTCGAGAGCGTCGAGGATCTCGGCGAGGTGCAAGTGCGAGAAGTCCGGGAGCTTGACCTTTCCGAGGATCTCCTCGAAAGCGTTGTCGCCGAAAAATTGCTCGCGGAAATACCCGCGCCGCTGATCCTTGCTCATGTGATCGTGGATCACTTTCGCGATCGTCTCCGGGGAACACAAACCGTCGTGCTCGCGCCGCGCGTCGTATGCCTCGACGAGGTCATTGAGCAACGACCACGCGCGATCGGCGTGAGCTTGCTCGCGGAGACCGCGATACCACAACGCGCTTGACCCGGCGAAAGGACCGCCGAGGATCTCGAGCATCGTGCGCCGGAGCTCGTCGAGCGCGCGCTTTCTCATGCTGTCGTGACCGGCCCGTCGATGCTTGCGCGTGACCGGCCCGCCGTCGGTGTAGCATTTCATCCGGCCGACTCTCATGTAGGATCGATGCAAGGCGCGCACGACCGACTCCGGCACGTGCGCGAAGCGTGCGATCAACTCGAGCTTTTCGTTGTACCTCTCCTCGGCCGTCGGAACCCGTATCGGTAACCGTACCATGACCGATCTCCTTTCAGACCGTTTCCCAACGGTCGCATTTGCCGGTGCCCTTGCACGTCGGGCACTCCTGATCCTTGACCTTGATCCGCAACTCGGTCGCGCCGGCATTCGGCGTGCCGAAGTCGTCGAGCGGGTCGAGCCCCTCGCAATGCTCGTTCATGATCCCCTCATAGTAGAGCTCGCCGTCGTCGTCGTAGATCCGAAACTCGGTCCACTTGAATTTGTGATCGTCCTCGTCGGGAGGACAAGTCCTCGGGCCGACGACGTCGATCGGGGTTTTCTTTCTCTCGTCTCCCACGACGCCGACCTCCTCGATCCATGAGTGAGTGATCCGCCACTTCGCGAGCGGGTTGCGGTCGTCGTACATTTCCGTTTGACAATGTGCGGGCATGATTCCCTCCTTGGTTTTCGTTTCCCTCGCGCTCCTACGCCGGAGCAAAAGTCGGAGAGCTCCGCGACGAGCTCTCCGCGAGGTCAATCTCCTTTCTTATGAATACCCGGCCGCGCGAAACAGTCGGGTAATGTGGTTTGTGTGAAACTGCCAGAGCATGTAACCGCGATAGATCGCCCGGAAGTATCGGACCGACGGATACCCGAGCTCGGGATCTCCCTGTCGGAGATACACGTGCACGGTGCGCCGCTTGCCGTCGAACATTTTCACCCGGACCTTGACCCGCTCGTATGTGTACGGCACACCCTCGCAAGCGTCGAGGTGCGCGAGATCCTCCGGTGTCACCCGGTAGACCATGCCCGGCACGTTACACCCTCGGCTCGACTTGTAGACATTCGCGACGGCGCCGGCCCACCCGCGGGAGTGCCCGACAAACTCGAGCGAGTATCCCGGGAGGAACGCCGGACCAACGACGAGCGAGTCGGGACAACGGCGAAACATCTGATCGACGTCGAGGTTGCTCCCGTAGGCAAAGACCAACACGCCGAGCTTGAGTGTTTCGTTGAGACTCGGCCGGCCGTAGTCGCGCCGGCCCTTGCGTAATATGGTTTTCGGTTTCATTGCCGGCACTCCTTGACGCGACGCATGGCCGCGCTCTTGACCGAGACCACAAACGCCGCGATCGCGAGCTCGAATCCGAGCTCGATCGTCAACCGCTTGATCTCGTCTTGGGTGTCTTTGTAATACCCGAGCATGTCGCGATAATCCTCCTCGAGCTCGATCTTGATATGCCCGGCCGCGACCGACTCGTTGTTCTCGGGATCCTCGAGGATAAAATTCGCGGTGCGCGAAACGAGCCTGTCGAGTTTTCCGCTCACCCGATACTCGGTCACGAACGCCGAGCTCAACCTCACCGCGAGCTCCCTCCATTTTGCTTGTGCACTCATGGCGCCCTCCTACAACTTGTTCCGGTGATCCATTGTCGCGAGCGCAAAGAGCGTCGCGAGGTTGACGCGGATCTTGTTGCCGTCGTCGTCGGTGAGGATCACGATCATTTCGTAAGGACCGCGCCGCTTGCCGGTGCGGGTCGTGTACTCGCCGCCGTGATCGCCGTGCGCGTTGTCAAAGCAGATCCCGCGGACCTTGGCCTTGACTCCGTTGGGACAGTCGGGCTCGTGAAAGTCGAAACCGACGTCGTTCTTGTTTGCGAATTCGACGATCTTTTTCCTCGTCTCCTCGAGGGTCATTCGGATCCGTCTTTTTCTCATGTCAAAGTCGTGCATGGTTTCCTCCTTGCAAGGTTTCCTTGCCTGTTTGGGTTTCCGATCCCGTATCGCCGGGACACAAGTCGGGGAGGGTTGCGATTCCTCCCTCGGAAATGATAAAGTGGGGATCCCGGCGCCGGCCGTCGCGTCGGGGAAACGCGAGACATTGGGAGTCAATGCCTGTCGGGCCGGATACCGGGATCCCCTATCTCGAACACTTTTCAGTTTCCGATCCACTCATACCGGCCGGAGTCGGTGTCGACCTTGAGCTCGCCGACGTGGATCAAGCACACGACGATCTCGCTCACGCTCCGAGCGCCGATTCCCTGTCGTGCCGCTTTCGGAAAGATGCGCCGCATTTCGCCGCGCGGGTTGGCAATGAAGATCGCCCGGAGATTCCGGGTGTCGATCTCTCTGTACTTCCGTCTCTGCTCGACTGTGATTTCGGGTGTCATGGTTTCCTCCTCACGACGCGGCCGCGCCGTATTTCGCGTCGAGGTGCGCGCGCCAGTCGCCGCACTCGATCGCCGGCATTTCGCGCCGGCCGTAGTAACCCTCGGGGTTGAGCAAGTAGATCCAAGCAACCGATCCGTCGGCGAGCTTGATCCGCTTGCGCTGGTACAACCGAGGAACACCCTCGAGACGATCGAGATCCTCGAGCGTCTCGTCGTTGACCCGGTAGACCTCGCCGACGATCGCCGTTTCGCCGTCGGTGAGTGCGGCCGGGTAGTATCCGCAATCGACAAACCGGAAAGCCGGCCGAGTCGTCGCGGTGCCGAGGAGCTCGGAGTCGCCGAGCACCCTGTGATTCGGCTCGCCCTCGAGGAGCGTGCCATACACGAACACTTTGCAAGACATGGTTTCCTCCTTTTCGGTTTCCTTGTCGTCGCCTGTCTCGTCAGTATCGGGAGGCGATCCCCGATAGACGCCGGCGCGTTGCCGGCGTTTCGACACCCGGGCGCCGGAGCGCCCGGGGTTGAGGTTGACTTACACGCTCGCGTGATTCTCGACGTTGTTGTTCCGGCGAGCGTGACCGCCGCGAGTCCGGCCAGTGTTGGCCGACCGGGAGGATCCCGGGAGGCGCTTCATAAGGTGCTTGCGGACATTCTTGAACTCGGCGCCGATCATGCCGAGCTTGATCATCCACTGGCGAAAATCGAATTTCGCGGTTTCGGGATTGAAAGCGCGCTGCTCAACCGAGGCGCCGCGGCCGTTGCGACCCTTGGCGACGACTGCGAGAGCGAGCACGACGTAGGAGCGGATTTCGCCGGCGTGCATGGTCGAGTTGAAGCAACGAAATTCGATGGTGCCGTGCGACCCATAAAAAAGGTTGTGCAGGTTGATCGCGTGATACCGGCTCGAGTCATACTTGCGATAGGTGCGCGACTCATAGTTGCTCTCGCCGTACCAAGCGGCCGCGAGCTTGTTCATGGTCTTAGGCTTGGACCGGAGGATCCGGGGGATCACGTCGCGGTTTGCAGACGCGGCCCAAGTGCGAGCACCGTTGGTGCCGTAGGTGCGACCCTCAATGTCGAGCGCCTTGACAATGATCCGTTCCTGCCGATTCCAAGTCTTGACCACGTTGACGATCTGCTTGGCGGTCATGTCGCGAGCGCCGACGTGCACGTGAATACCGGCCGAGGAGTGCTTGCGGCAACCGGCGCGACGCATGGCCCGCACGACCTCTTGCAGGGTTTCCATGTCGTCGTACTTGAGGACCGGAGTCACGAGCTCGCCGCCGACACCGGCGACCGACCCGTCGGAGACGACTTTCCACTTGCGACCGTCGGGAGCAACGACGGTGCGGTCGAAGATCCGACCGCCGACAACGGAGTGCACCGCGCGAGCGGCGCGTTCCTGGGTGCAACCTACGAATTCAATTTCGACGCCGAAGGTCTGAGACTTCAGGGTTTCGATATTAGCGGTCATGGTATCCTCCAAAAGGTTTCCTTGTCCGCGACAAGGTCAAAAGGGTTTCAATCTCTCAACTCTCAAAAGGAGCGCGCCGAGGTACGACCTCGCGGCGACCGCCTCGCGGTGCGCGCCCATGTGGCCGACTCTCGCCGGCCGTCTCTCTTTTTTACTCGTGCCCCATGCTTGTCATGTGGCCGTTTCGTCGCCCGGGTCTCGGAGGCATTGTCGGCTCCTCCTTGCTTCGCCCGTCTACCCGTGCCCCGTAGGGTCACACTAGCTTTTGTTGGTCTCGGTGTTTCCTGCTAGCTCCGGGAGGGTTGCCCCGGTGGGACTGTTTCCGGCCGTCCCTGCTTCGCTTCGCCGTTCCTTTGTCAATGAGCAACTATTAGTATGTTACTGCAAACCGCGTGCCAACTCCTGAACTCTTATGTTTCAGCGAGTTAGCCCGTGACGCGGTGCAGAAACGGTGTGTAAAAAGTACATTTTTCATAGTGTGCTTTTGAACATTTTTGCGAGGTAGGGGATCCAGGGCAAGAACTGTGCCGTTGCACAGTTTCGGGCTTGTCTTGGTCTCCGGCCTCATGTTTACAGTATACGGCACCGTTTCGCGTATTGCAACAACTATTTTCGCCGGTACGTTTTCCACTTACGGAACGCATACTTGCAAGCGGCCAACCCCTTGACCGAAAACGAGTTTTCGCTCACCCTCTTGTAAGTGCCTCGTTTTGTTTGGGAAATTCGCGCGAGGCGATTGCGGGCCCTGTGCGGCCTCCGGCCTGGGATCCGGGGTGTCGGGTCGTGTCCGGCCCGGCAAGCGTAGGAGACGCGGAGAGACGTCTCGAGGCGCCTATTCTGGCGCGCCCGGTCTCCCGGGATCCGGGGCCCTGCCTGGCACGGGGTTTGCGCCCGGATCTCGGCCCGTCCTGTGAGGCGCCACAGAGCACCACACAACGAGCACCCGCGATCCGGGCCCGAAAAAACCCGAAAAAAGATCCGTCGGCCTCGAGCTCGACCCGAGATCAGGGATCCGGCCGGTGGATCTCGGTGGGTGCCGGTGGGTGCCGGTGGGTGCCGGTGGGAGTCCGGCCCGGCCGGGAGGTCGGCCTCGAGGTCGCCGGCGCCCGGCTGGATCGGCCCGGGGCCCGGTGGGAGTCCGGCCGGGTGCCCGGCTGGATCCCTCCCGGCCGGGAGGTCGATCCCGTCGCCACGGGATCGGTGTTCCGGGTCTCGCGATCCGGTCGCGAGCTCGAGCTCGGTTTTTCGATTCGGAGGTCTCGCCCGATCCCGACAATCAAGTCGGCCGGACGATCACCGGAGTCGGAGAGTCGCGAGGGTCTCGCGGAGCACGTGCACCTCGCGCGTCGCTTTCGCGATCCCGATCTTGAATTTCTGGAACTCCGCGCTCGCTTCGATCCGCGCCTTGATTTTCCACTCGGACAGTTTCGGATCCTTGTCGAGCTCGGCCTTGACTGCAACGCCGCGGAACGATCGATACTCGGCGTCGACGAGCACGAGTCGCGACTCGGCCTCGCCGAGGAGATTGCCGACCCGGAGGAGCTCCTCGAGGAGCATGTCGCCGGCAAGATCCCGGAGTCGTTTCGGCGTGAGCTTGTATTCGACCTCGTCGATCTTGACGTCGACGAGAGGTGAGTTGTCGATCACTTCGGGTTCGCGTCGTGTCTTGCTCATGCCTGCCCCCTTGCTTGCCAGCCGCGGAGACTCTCCTCGAGCAACTCGAGGAATGCCTCCTCGCCGGCGATTGGTTTTCCAATCCGTCGGCCGTTGCCGTTGCTCACCTCGACAATGTGCGACGCCGGCGATTGTCCGGCGAGCTCAAGGTGCGATCGGAACGCGCGGCAATGGTCTCGCCACGAGCACGGCACCCGATCGATTTCGGTTTCGCCGACCGGGTCGCCGTCGCAAGCGATCTCGACTTTCTCATAGTAACCGACGCACGGTGGGATCTCGATCGAGGTCGGCGTCGATTTAGGTTTCCGCCTTTGCTTTCCCATTGAGTGTTCCTCCCTTGATCTTTTCCCGGATCTTTTTCAGCCGCTCGATCTGTTTGTCAATGTCGCATAGGACACGCCGCGATTGTGAATCGTGTTTGTGTAGCCGTTGAGCTCTCGTTTTTTCTTTCACGACGATCCCCGGCTTGTTGTAGACCTCGGGGAACTCCCCGGTGTTGTCCTCTACTACGGGCTCGCTGTCAAGGGATTCGATCTCCTCGCAGTCGGCGAGGAGAATCTCAACAGGAGTGACTTGATTCTCGCGTGCAACCTCGACGTCGGTTGCCTCCCCGTTTCCCCCCTCTTTTTTGGTTTCGACTTGCACTTTCTTTTTTCTGAAACGCGAGAACGGCCACATGGGAGAGACCTCCCCGATCGGTTTCACTCGACCTCGAGATCGAGTGCGTCCGCAAGTGCCGCGACGGTGTCGTTGAGCTCACGCGAAAGCGCCTGATATTTCTCGACGTACTTTTCTGACTTTCGCTCGAGTCGATCGTATAGCTGCGACACTTGCCGATCTTTTTTCAACGCAAACCAGATCGCGAGCGCCGCGACAAATGCGAACCCGCCCTGCTTTGCGATCTCGATCAAGACTGTTTCCATTGGAGTGCATCCCGCCTCGTTTCAGTTGGCCGCTTTGACTAACTGCGCGCCTCCGTATATCGCGCCAACGGTGACCAAAACGCCGAGACCGAAATAGATCCAACCTGACTTATACCACGGCTCCGGCTTGGTCGCCTCCTCCAGTTTCCTAGTATACAACGCCTCGAGGTCGGCGCGCAATTTGCGCTCGATCTCGAGCGTGCCGTCGACGGTCTTGACCCGTTGCTCGGCTTTGAGCATCCGGGTGAATCGACCCTCGAGCACAAGGAGACCCGAGTGAGGTGCGGGCTTGCCTTTGAGGAGAGGTGTCACGTCGGCCGGCTTGTCGGCCGGGTCGAGAGACACTGTCTCCGCACCGGTGTCGTCGGAGACACCGGCCGGGGGATCTGCTAACACGGCCGGAGCGACTGACAAGAAAGCAACGAGAAAAGCGACAACCGCGGATCGGAATCTCATGTCGACCTCCGGTTTGCGAACTCGGCGAGGCGACGCAAGCGTTCCTCCTCGTCGGTGATCGCCTTGATCGTCTCGAGCTCCTCCTCGCGCTTTTTCATTTCCGCGGTGTGTTCCTCGTGTGCCTTGTCGGCCGCGTCGTGCAATTTCTTTGCTCCGTCTTTCGCGGCCTGCAAGATTTTCGGTTTCTCACCGTTGCTCGGAAACAGTTTCGCGAGCAAGACGAGGATCACCGCGAGCACGAGGAGGATCCACAATCCCCATTTCTTGAACCAGTCGCCGGCCGTGTTGGCTTTCGGGGTCAACTCTTGTTCCCCTTAGTGAGGAGCAAGTGCAACCCCGGCGACGCAACCCCGGCGACTATTCCGGCGACGATCGAAAACAGGATCGACTTGCCCGTCGCAAACGTGGAAAAGAAACCACCGAGCGCCCCGAGTGCGACTGCGAGATAGGGTTTGATCCATTTGATCCCCTTGTCCTCGAGTAGCTTGTCGAGAGGTTTGAAACGTAGCAATAGGAGCAACACGCCGATCACCGCGGCCATGCCGCCAATCCAACCGAGGGTTTCCCAATCCTCGATCGCTTTCTTGATCGCCTCCTTGATCTGATCGGTCGTGACCTCCTCGGCGCCGGTGTCGGTGACAACGCCGGCGTCGGGTGTGCCCGCGTCGACGGCCGGTTGATCGGCCGGTTGCGAGAGCGCCGCTCCCGCGTACAGAGTGAGAGTCACCGCGGCAACCGATGCCACGATGAACGCAACGATGCCTCTTGCTTTCCGTCGCATGACCTCCTCCTTTCGTTTGGGTATCAGTACCCGGTCACATATTGAAAGTGCATCGGATCTTTATATCGCCAACGACCGCCCCACTCGAAACCGAAACGCTCGAAAGCCTCGACGATCCCCGAGTCGAGATCGCCGCGCGTTCCGACGGCGTTGGTTGCCCAATTCACGTCGACCGCGATCCCCCATGAGTGAGTCGAGAGACCTCTCGAGGAATCGTGCATCTTGTGTCGAGGTGCCCACGTGCCGAACTGTCGGATCTCACCGTCGAGACCCTTGTGCTTGATCTCCTCGAGCACTTTCTCGAGCACCGGCACAAGGTCGCGGTGAAAGCATTGCACTCCGACGACCGGGAATTCGTGCCGCACGATATTTTCGGGAAAGTCGTTTGTGATCTCGACCCACCCGGCGCCGGCCTCCTTGAACTCGATCTCGCAGAACTTCGCCTCGAGCTCCTTGAGTCCATTCGGCACCGGCACAAGGATCTCGCGCTCACGTTTCGACCACGCGACAACCGCGGCATTGATCGCTTGCTCGGTTGTCTTGTCAATGATCCCGTCGACGAAAAAGCGTTCCTGAAATGCGAGCACGGCCTCCCGGGTGCGTCGGCCGAAATCACCGTCGATCGGCGCATGGTACAACCCGAGCACCTTGAGGTTCTCTTGCACCTCGCGGACGGCCTCGCCCTTGCTCCCGGTCTTGAGTGCCATGATCGAAACCTCCTCAGTCGGCCGGAGTATCCGCGGCCGGGGAATCCTCCTCGGTCGAGTCGAGCACGTTGCCCTCGCCGTCGGTCACCTCGACCTTGTCCGCTCCCATCTTTTCCTTGAGCCCGGCGAGGTCGACCGGCTTGTCGTCGGCCGGAGGATCTTCGGTCGGAGGTGTCGGCTTGACCGAGCCTCTCCTCGCGTTCTCGGCCATGATCAGGATGTTGACATACGCCGTGCGTTGCCCGACCAATTGCTTGAGCTTGTCGGTGAGTTGCTCGACTTCCCGTTGCGCGAGTCGCAACCGCTGATCGGTTTGGGTGAGCTCGCCGGTGATCTTGCGAAACTGATTCAAGGCGTCGCCCTCGAGCCCGGCCGGCGCCGGAATCTTTCCGTCGAGCAAGTTGCTCATGTACTCATTGACCTGTTTTTCTGTCATTGGCATTGGTCTCTCCTCCTTGTGCCGCCGTTATCGCGGCCAATTGGAAAAAGTGTTCTAGGTTAGAGTCGGCCACATCCTAATGTAATATGCAGTTGTGCCCCAATAGACTTTCATAAAGCGCGCCGTGCCCGAGGGTGTACCAGTCGAGGTAACTCCTGTCAAGGTGACATGGTTTGTACCATACCCTCCGGGATCATCGTTTTTGATCGCGAGCGCCATGTTCCCAACGAGCGCAAGGTGACCCGCTTGATCCGGGTGACACTGTGCATGGATCCCGCTCGCCTGCCACTCGCCGTCGCCCGCGTTATATTTCGATCGAATCGAAAGCGGCCAATTCGTGACCGCGTCCCACGTCGAGTTTTTGAAGATCCGAAACTGCAATTGCATGTTGTCGGGAGATCCCGAAACGACTTGGTGCACGATTCCCATTTGCGCGTCGGTATGGGATCCGCTCGCGTCGAAAAGGAGCGCCGTCTCGCCGTTGGTACTCAAGGATTCTAATTGCAAAGACGAAAGGAATGAGATCCCCGCTTCGCCGCCGCCCGGTGTCCAGTCGACCCGGCCGGAACCGGTGCCCCGGTGGAACTGCACCCAATGGGTGCCCCAAGTATAGTCGTCGTCGCGCGCACCGATCACAAGATCGCCGCTCGAGTCGTCAAAGGAGATCGACCAAACCTTTTCGTTACTCCCGGCGCCGGCGTCTCGAAACATTAGTGCCGCGTCGTTGCCGGTGATCAAGACGTTGTCGGTCGGATCACTGAATATCACAAACCCGTCGGTTGTGAGCGACGAGTTGACGGTGATCCGATCACAGACGAACGCAATCCGGTCGACCGTATAATCCGAGGTGCCGCCTTTCGTGACCTGGATCGCCGTTTCAGACGACGAGTGCGCTTGGTTGTAACTCCTGAGTTGAAACGATCCACTCGAAACGATTATGTCCCAATACTTATAATCGTTGGCCTGATCGTCTTGGTCGAACTGGATTGTCGGCGTTGCGCCCTCGATCTCGAAATTCCCGATCGCGTCAATGCCGCGGAATCTCACCGGGTCGTTTTGGGTTTCAAGCCCGCCCGTTGCCGTTAGGTTTCCGGTGACCGTTGTCGGGCCCTGCAAGTTGATCGTGTCACCGTAGATCGAGACGTCGTCGATCGTGTACGTCGTGTCGTTTTTGGTGATCACAATTGCGTCGGCCTGCGCGGTCTCGTTGTCGTCAATGCCCTGGATTCGGAACACTCCGGCGTTGCCGATGTTGGAAACGATCATTCGGAACTTGCGCTCATGTATGGTGAGACCGACGTCGGTTGTGCGCCAGATAACCCCGCTCTCGTTGACCCGCAAGAGATCCCATTCGTAGTTATTGACGCCGAGCGAGTAAGTGCCGGGATCCGTCGGCTTGATATTGCTCTTGACGTCTCCGGTGAAAACGACGTCGGCAATGAGACCGATCTCGCTTGCGACAGTCTCGCCGCTCCGAGTGAAAGTGATAAAGTTGTACGCCGTGCTCCAATCATCCGACATGCACGAAAATTTCGCGACGACACCGTCGATCCAAAGTTGCCAGTTTCCATAAGTTGTGTTTGTGTCGTCGAGGCGATACCTCGGTTGATCCGCTTGTGCGTAATACGTCGCGCCGTACACGCTGACCCAAGGATATGAAGTCGTGCCGAGGTTGTTGCCTACATTCACATTCCAGAAATCTTGACCCGTGAACTTGTGATCCACGACGACAAGATTGCCGCCGCCAAGGAGCACGACGTCAAGATCGCTTCCCGACGCCGGAGTGAGCTTGATCGATCCGTCGCTCGCGAGCACGACCTCGTCGACGTCGGTTGAGTCGACCACGCGCGCAATCGTGAGAAAAGCGGTGCCGAGTGCCCATGCGTCGGTTGACGTCGAAAAGCGCATGACCTCTTGCCCGGTATAATCGCCGCTCGAATCTTGTTGGATCCACTGGCGCCAATTTTTTTCACTTGTCCCAACCGACGGCCGGGCCGAGCGCCAGTCTTGCCCATAAATAAACTCGAAAGGCTCGGAGCTCTGCCCGATTTCAAGGCCGGACGTTCCTGCGAATATAGAGGCAAACATGGTCAACGAGGTCGGGTTCTGTCCGCTCCGAGTTATTTGCATAAAAGACGCGGCAAGTGTCTCGGCATCGTTGACGCACTCGAAATAAAGATCCCCTCCCGCCGCCCGGACCTGCCAATTTTTTTCGTTGAGAGAGGCGTCGAGCTCGCGGATCGCAAGCAACGCCTCCGTCGGATCGATGATATAAGCATGATTGACATAGATCGAGCGCCAACGGAGCGGAGTCGTATTTTCTCCCAAGTCGTAAACGTCGGTCGTGTCCGGGTTCATGTGACCACCGACCGAGGTTGCGTCGGCATAGATATTCGACACGTACAGATTCGCCCACTTGTTGCCCGACTCGCCGAGGTCTTGCGCCGCGGTGTGCGGAATCGCGTTGCCGGCAAACCTCACGTCGTCTGAAAACAAGACGTCGCCGTCGACATACATGGAATAAGACCCGGAGAAATGCGCGGTCGTGCCGATCCCGACTCCGTTGGTCGGATGCACTTGCAAGAGATTCGCGGTCTCGGCCGCGTTCTTGTGTGTCCAGATCCCCTTGATCAAATGCGAGTCGGAGTCCTCGTCGCCGCACGTGAGATTCTCGGTGATCGTTTCGTCGGCGTTGACTTGCACGACGTCTTGTTGTGTGGTCGTGCCCTTGACCTCGAGGTCGCCCTCGATCGTCACGTTGCCGAGCTCGTCGACCCTGAACACAACCAAGCTCGATCCGCCGCCATCCCACCCGGTGACCCGGATCTGATCGAGATTCTCACCCTCCTCGGCCGCGACCGCTTTGACGTCAACCTTGAGACGATCCGGCGTCGGAAAACTTTCGTACCTTGTGATCTGTGTGAGGTCGGAGATCGGAACGCTCATTACGTTTTGCAAGGTCGTGTCAAAGCTCGACGGTTGCGCGCCGGTGTTGCCGTCGACCGTGCCGATATACGCATACGAATCGTCGGCCGAGAGATCGGTGTCTCTCACAATGTGCGGCCCGACTAGAACAACGGTGTAATCGGACCAAACCGGAGTTTCGCCCGAAAGCAATCCGAGGTCGCCGACGGTTGTGATCTTGTTGTTGCTCCCGTCCCATGTGACCGTACACTCCTCCTTTGCGATCGCTTCGGTCACGGCGTTTTTGGTCGGGGTCGTGCGATAGACGATCACCTTGCGGCCGGCATTCGATACTCCTACCTCGGTGACCGTGTCGACAACAAAAGTCAAGGTGCCGTTGCCATTGTCGACGACCGAGGCCGGCGTGCTGCTCACTCCGACGATTTCCTCAAAGGTGTTCCATTGAGGCATTCCGTCGCCCTGGCCGATCGAAAGCCCGGTCGGGATATATGCACCCTTGAGCGCGACGTGATACGTCTCGCCGGTGATATTCTCGAATTGCAAATCCTCGACGTCGAGATATCTCGCGTATAGATCGAGGAGCTCGCCGGCGCCGTCGATCCCGCTCGGGTTGCCGTCGGTCGGGTATCCGGTGAGCTTGATCTTGTTGGCACCGTCGCCGACAATCGAAATTTCTTGGAAGTATCCCGACGCGCGAAAAACCGACGCGAGAATGTCTTTGTCCCAATCCCGGAAAAACCCGATCACGTTGTCGCGGAGAGTATCGTACCCGAGAATTCTTTGAGCGGTGATCCATGCCCATTTGTCGCCTGTCGCCATAGCAAGATCCTCCTATATGTTGATCAGGATTTCCTCGGAGTCAACCGGGAGACCCAAGACCTCTATTTCGTCACACTCGACCGAGCAAAGAGAATGAAGAACCGCGATCGTACCCTTGTCGAGATCGGGATCGGTCGTGCTTATGATCTCCTCGCCGTCGAGATAAACCTTGATCCGCGTGTTCGCCCCTTCCGGTGATGCCTGGATCCTCAACCCGTACCATGTGTCGGAAAGGAGAAACCGACCGGCCGGGTTCGCATACCAATTCACAAGCGGAGTGAAAGCTCCCGAAATGAATTTCGCAAGGAGCACTTGTTGATTCGGTATGTCGATCACGACGTAATAAAAAGTCCGCGGTGAAACCGATTGCAAATAGAACGCAACTCCGAAACCGAGCCCCGTGTCGTGGTTGCCTTTGACCCTCGCGGTCACGACGTAGTTTTCCCACTCGTCGGAATCCTCAATGCTGCAAACGATACCCTCCTCGGTCGAGTTGTCGGTCAAGCTCACTTTGCCGCCCGAGACTGTCGGAGTGCCGCTTGTGATATCCCATTGACTCACGTCGCCGTCGATCGTGAATTGATCGAGGAACTTGAGCCATACGACGTCGTACCTCTCGCCGCACGGCCGCACAAGTTTGATCACATCGATCAGGAGATCCTTGCTTGCCTCGACTCCCGGATCCACGACTCGGATCGTCGACCAAAACTCGTCGGTGCCCGTGCCGCCCGGGAAACTCACAAGCCACGGATCCCGACCTTGATGCTCCTCGCTCATGATCGTCGTATCAAGGATCCACCGCTTGTCGAACCATGAGAGCACTCGAGCTCGGGCCGGCACGAGAGTATTCATGATCGCAACGAGCGAATCCTCGGTCGTGCGCGAGCGCCACATCGGAACGCTGATCGCAATCAATCGCCGGAGCGTCGCCGCGTCGAGTTGCTCGGTGATATAGTCAAGGTCGGAAGTCCAGCCGACGATCCGTTGCAAGTATTGCAAATGCTCGTCGTCGATATCGGTCACCGACCATAGATCCTTGAGCGCGAAAATCTTTGACTGGATCGTTTTCCATGCCTCTTGTGGGCCCTCGAGCATACGTTGCAAAAACAGCTTGCCCTCTCTCGTCTGATCCGCGTCGCGGTGTGGCTTGATTATGAAATCGTAGATCCTGAGATTGAGCTCCTCGGCGCCGGCGACCGGCTCGAGGTATCCGAGCATTGCCGCGGTCGAGCCCGCAACCGAGAGAGGATTGTATGCCAGATCCGTGATCGCCATTGCTCACACTCCTACGGTTGCGAGATCGTCAAGGTGTAGAGCTCCCCGGCTGTCTGCTCGGACGTCGAGAGATCAACCTCGCTCCCTCGCACGTCGAGCACCGCTAGAACTTGCAACCCCTTGTCAAATGAATACCGCGCCGGATCCCGGAGGTCGGCGTTGTCTCTCATGCTCTCGTCGAAAACGACGGTGCACTTGTTGAGAGTCGACGCAACAACCCGAACGATCCTCGGCTCGGTCCCGACACCCTCGAAATCTTGCGTATCGAAAAGCGGTGAGATCGTGTTGTCCCATTTATCCCGAACCGACGGGTCGACCGTCGCGCGGTAGTCTTTCCCGTCGGTCATTTCGGAACACACGATATCAACATAAGTCGGGTATGTGTCGGCCGGCAACAAAACGCCGCTGTAATACAGAATCGCGGCGCCGGCCTCGATCGGCTCGAGTGTAAAATTGCCAATGTCGGCGAGATCCGCACGCTTCATTTGTCGATCGAAAGTCAACCGCACGGTGTTCTCGTCTCGAGGCACCGCGCTCTCGAGCTTGGTCACGATCGCAACACCGACAAAATCGGCTTGGTTGTTGGGTGGTCCCTGGATCGGATTTCCGGCGAGATCCTCGACGTTGCTCACGGTGACCGTGTAGTCGTCGCCGATCTCGAGTGCAGAGTCGAGCCAGAGCTCGACCCTCGAGCCCGTTTGGATCCGCACCTCGTCAACGCCGGGAGGTGTGGGATCGGTCGGCGAGGTGAGCACGTAATTCGTCGCAAGAGTCAACGCGGCGTTCTGATTCATATCCTCGTCAAAATCGACGTACACGATCACCCCGTCGACGGCCGTTGCGCTGTCGACTGTCGGCCGGATACCGTACCCGGTGAACTCATACGAGTCGTAATTCGGATCCATGTTGACGCCGCGACTCGACTTGACCGTCGACGCAACGGTGACCTCGATCTGTGAGCTCGCGGTCATTTCCCGGTTGAGCGTGATATCGATCCACGTCGGGAAGTCTCGAGCAACCGAGCACGACACGGCCGAGACCGAAACACCGCCAGTCACGACGAAAGTGTAGTTTGCCGGATTGGTCGCGTCGTCGGTCGCGCCCGAGTCGTCGCGTTCCATGTCCTGATCGAAAGTAACCCGCACGGTGAGCTCGTCGATCGCTTCGGCCTTTTCGACTTTCGGCGTTCCGTATTGACCCGCACTCTCGCGATCGGGTCGGAGAATTCGCCCTTTCTCTGCCATGTCACAAACTCCGTTTCTTACGCTGGATCAGGATCCGGCCTTTCTCTTGTGCCGTTGCTCGCGGGTGAACTTTCATGTTGGCGGTTTCCTGACACAACCCGGGGATCCAAATACTCGGATCCGGGATCAGGATCCGGCCTTTCTCTTGCGCTGTTGCCCTTGGGTGAACTTTCATGTTGGCGGTTTCCTGCCTCACGGTTGAAATGGGAAAATGAGTTTTTCCCGTAATGATATTGATCTCGCCGCCCGTGCCTCCCGGTGTCGGCGCGCCGTTGCGTGTCCAGGTATGACCGCCCCATTCCTCGACGTATGTTGCGGTCGCCGCCTTGCGAAAATACATAGTCGCCTCATGATCCGAGAGTGTCCAAGGCATGACCGTTTGCCGCCAGAGTCGACGGATATCAAGATCCGCGAGCTCGCGCGCGATATATCCGGTCGCGTAAATCTTGCCGTCCCATTCGTGATCAGTTGCGGCGCCGTGATGATATCCGATCGCAACGTCGGCCGAGGTGTCGAGGTGCACGTCTCCGACGGCCGAGAGATTCTCGAGTTTGTTGAGCGTCGCCGCCCCAACAAATCCCATGTAAAACCTCATGCGACCGACGCCGGCGCCGATATACCGATAAGTCAACGCACAGAAAAACGGTGTTGCCGCAACAAGACTCCCGGGAAATCCGAGCTTGCTTGAATCGACTCCCTCGTTGTATGCGCCGTTTTTTGAAATCGCCGCGTAAAGATTCGAGTCCTCCTGAAAAATTCCCCAACACCGATGATTCCCGGCCGTGTTGTATTTCGTGATCAATCCGTTGCCGTAGGTTGTCGACAGATCCACAACGTCGGCGAAACCGAACACGGTGAAACCGAGAGTGTGCCGGCCGTCGAAATCGTCGGCTTGTGGATCACTCCCGAGAATTTTCCAGTAGTCACCAAGACCGTCAAACGTGTGCCATGAGTCAAGCAAGTCTCCGTTGATTCTCTCTCCTCGATCGAAAGGCAATATCCGGCCTTTCACAACATCGACCGTTGATACTCCGGCCGGGCTCGAGTGAGTCGGATTTCCCTCGACAGTAAACTCGATCGACCCGTCGGCCGGCACATCGGAACGCATTGTCGTTCCGACCCGACGGTGAAAAGTCGTGAGGTAGTCACAGTCGGGAACGTCTCGAGGATCAACCCAACCACGCCTCACCGCGTTCGTTTCATAATCAGAAAGGCGCCGGTTGAAAAACGCGAGGATCTCCTTGTCTGCGTCTAAATAGCGATCGACTGCCGCGTCGTAATCTCCGATCTGCACATCGGCCGAGGTCGTTGAAAAAACCGGCCCCGATGCAGACGTTAGGCTGTCCGAATTTTCGGACCAAGTCGGCGCCCTCCAAACAGCTAGATCCATTCGAGTCGCGGGATCGCCGTCGCCGTTATACGTGTACCTAGCAACAACAACCGTTTCCTGCCCGACTGCCAAGCAAGACGGAATAGTGATAGATTGCGATCCGCTGATCCCATCTTTGGAAAGATAAAACCGGATCCCTCCCGCGTCGGTCACGATCAAAGCATAAGACCGATAATTGCCTCCCGCATTATTCCATTTGCTGAGTAGACCCTGATACGTGGTGATCGAGTCGGGGGTGAAACGCACAAAGATCGTAAAGTCGTCGTTCTGCGATTGAGGATCGAAGATCAAAGCGTTCGCATCGGTGCCAAGCAATCGGAGTGCGTCGCCGACACCGTCAAAATTATAGTGATCAGAATAGAGGTATTCCTCGCCTTTCTCGGGTGATCCCTCGACCGTAAGATCGATCCCCGTATACCACGGGAGATCCATTTCGTAGGTCGCGGCGACTGCCCGGTGAAAATCAATGTACCCGTCGGGCTTGAGTTGTTGCGGCAAGATCGTTCCGTTGTCGAGACCCGCGGCCTCGGCGTCGGTGAGTCGCCGATTCCAGTATGCAAGCCAGAACTTTTTACCCGAGAAAAACGAGGAGTCGACCCGGCCGATCAGTAAGTCGGCCGAGGTCGAGGAATACACCGGGCCGACCGCCGTGCCGAGAGTGTTCTCGGTGCCGTCGACCCGGAGTTTCATTTCGCTTGTGCCGGCCCCGACGTGTTTGTACCGAGCACAGAAAAACGATTTCGCTCCCTCGCTCAAACAATTCGGGACGCTCACCGTGGAAAGTGTGCCGGCCGCTCCGGTTTGCGAAATGAAAAACTCGAGGTCGTCTCCGAACTGTTGGATCAGCCAGCTTCGCTTATCTCCCGAGGTGACCCACTTGCCAAAGATACCACGCGCGCCGGCCGCGATCGTGTCGGGAGAAATGAAACCGGCAACGGTGAAATCGTTTCCGTTTTGCGCCGGATCAAAACGAGGCGCCTCGGCGTCGGTGCCGAGGAGCTTGAGCGCGGCCGCAACTCCGTCGAACTCCCAATGAGCGCGGTCGACTGGTATTCGCATTGACATGAGCTCACTCCCTCGCGATCGGAACGCTCCTTACGGCCAAATCTCGGGCCCGACGGCAACCCAAATCGCCGCAATGTCGAGATAGAAAACTCGGAAGTCCTCTTGCGATCCCTCGAAAGTCGACTTGACCGTGTCCTCGTCGGCCGCACTCAACGAGGACGGCATCCGATAGATCATCGGGATCGTTCCGAGGCTGGAATTCCAATCGTTGTAATCGGGCCCGTAGGTGCTCGTCTCTGTCCCGGTCGTTTGGTGTTTCGAGAACGCAAAAGGTTGCACCGGTAGTCGGTTGTGCATCCGTTCTCTGTTCGCACTCGAAATTTCGGCCCAATGCGCGGGCTCGTAGGTCGTAGAGTCCCAACAAAAAGGATAGTAAATCTCACCTTGGGCTGTCCTCGGAGTCCAAGGAGTGCTTTCGTCCGCGAAACAACGATACGACGATCGGTGCGTCGGTGAGAGTGACTGATACCGACTCGAGGGAACCGGCCTGAAAGGAGTATGCACACACTTGCCGTTTGCCTCCGATCGAAACATGTCCCGGTTTGTGGCACTCGCCCCGTCGCCGCACGACGGTCGCAAGACCGGAACGGGATTCATGCCGATCACCGCGCCGGCCTTGTAACTGTAAATCGTCGGGAGGTGCAAGGTGATCGTGCCGGCGCCCGGGTTGATCGACGCGACTTGCACAAGCTCGGTCGCGATCTCGTCGGCATCGAAATCATCCCAATCGCCCGGCGACGCACCCATGAGCGTATCCGCCGAGCGATCCTCGTTCGCGGCCCAATCTAAATAATTTTGCGAGACGATCCGATAACACCCGTCCTCTTGAAAAATGTCGGTGTTGTCGACGTACAAGGTGAGCGCGCCGGCCGAGACGTCGTTCCCCGCGGTGACATTGGTCTTGAGCGCGTCGCCCAACGGCTCATAACGCCCGTAGTAATACGCGGAGTAGTCCGATCCCTGCAACACGACCATGACAAAACCGTCTTTGCTCCCGTAGATCCAGATCGGATAACCCGAGGTCGATCGCGGCGAGCTCGGTCGATACGGAATCCCGAGTTGCCTTGTGTGATTCGATCCCCCGGACGACATACGTCTCGACATGCACGGCAAGAAACCACCCGAGACAATATCAAGATCAACCGCACCGGGTGCAGAAAGAAACTTCTGATAGGCGAGAGACCCGTCGGTCGAAACGTAATTTCGACACCACCTCATTTTGCCGTGGTCCGGTCCCGGAACACCCGGCCCGCCGCCGTCGGGATCATTTACCCGGACAAGAGTCGTGTAGTTGAACCGGTCGTCGCCGTATCCGCCCATATTGGCAACGGTGCCGGTCGTGCTCGACTGCCCCATAGTGTGAGTGACCGCACCGCTCGACGCCGCGATCGCGTTGGAGAGATCCCGGAACGCAAAGAGCTCGAAAACCGGATACGTCTCACCGTTGACCGTTTCGTACAAGATCGAAACGACGTCGTTGTCGGAGTGAGTTGCTTTCGTCGATCCGAGAGCTCCTCGAATGCAGTTGATCAGATCGTTGCCCGACTTGTTGCCGACATAGATCGACTCGGCCCCGATCTTGATATACGCCCCGACCGTAATGTCGGAGGCATCGTCGACCGAGATTGTCGTCGCGTCGGGATCGGTGATCGCACCGTTGAGGAACGTAAAAAGCGGCCCGACGTGTTGTGACAACCGGGTGACATTGACGTGCCCGTGCAAATTGATATCGTCTTGCCCGCTCTCGCCGTCGGAGTGCAGAAACCACCCGAGGATATGCGCGTGCTCGTCGTCTTGCGCCTGCCTCGACGCGAGATCCGTGCTCGGCCCGACAAGAGACCAACCACACGCGACGAGGTGATCCTTGACAGTCTCGACAAGCTCAACCGCATTGTGCACCGTATACACTTTTCCTTTGTATGACATTGACCGATCCTCCTATTCGACAATCGTGATCGTAAGCGTTCCCAAAACCGGGAGCTCCCGGGTTTGAAGTGCGACGTTCGACGCGGGTGTCGTGAGGTCAACCCGCGTGATATTTTCCGAGACCTCGAAAATCTCATGTATGATCCTCGAGGTCGGAACCTCCTCGCCGAATTCCCACTCATACGAAACCCCGTCGGCCTTGAGTGCCTCCGGCTGGAATACGGCCGCGAGACGATTCTCGATCGTCTCGAGCGTGACCAACCCGTGCACCGTTGCCTCAATGTCGATCACTTTCTCGGTGAAATTGACAACGCGCACCTCCTGATTTGCAACGATATGCTTTTCGACCGGTGGGTGCGTGTATTGATTCCCGTTGAAATACTCCTCGAGGTTTTCGATCTGCGAATTGGTTGCCTGTGCTCCTCCCGAGGCGACGACAATGAGCTCGATCGTCTTGGGCCCGAAACCCTCCTCGATCGCTTTCGCTCTCGAAAACGGCCGGGCCCCGTCGTCGTCGACGTAGTTTTTCGTCAAGGTCTCAACGTCGCCCGGCCCGACCGCGATCGTTCCGGTGCGGAGAGACGCCGGCCCGGCAATCTTGGCACGCTCGAGGGATTCCTCGTCGGCGCCCTCGGCCTCCGACCACCCGGCCGCGGGTCTCGGATTCCAAACCTTGTTGACGTAGGTCACGCCCGACTTGTTGACCGTGATCGTGTCGGAACCGACATTGCCGTCGGTCTTGCCGCTCGGTAGGTATCGGTAGGTCGCGTCGATATTACCAACCCCGACCGGTGGGATCCTGCCGTTGACACCGTCGCCGAACACGATCGTCGCTCGGTCGTTGCCGCTGATCACGACGCGAAAGTGTTTCGACGTCGGCGTGCTTGTCAGAAAATTGTCAACGAGTGACCACGCCTCCCCGTCAACGTCGGCCTCCATTGTGCCGTTGACATAGTAGTCTTTCGTCGTCTCGAATTCCTGGTTTGCGGCGCCGTCGGAGCTCGCGAGCGCCGTCTCGACGATCGACCGGCCTTGCGTCGCCGGCGTGAGCGCGTATTGCTTCCCCTGATCGATCCTCGCATACTGGATCGTCGGGAGAGTAACCGCGGACGCTTCGATCACGCGATACCGCAACCAATATGCCTCGACGTTGTTGACTGTCGTCTTGCGCCAATTGGCAAGGAGACCTTGCGGCAAGGTGAAAGTCACGTCGCCGTTGGAAGTAAGATCCGAGGTGCCGTCGTCGAGATCGTCGAGCTCCTCCCATGCCGACCCGACAGAATAATCCTCGGGATCCGTGCTCGGTGTGACTTGCCCGAGAAAACTGGTCACGGCCTTGTTGATCGTGCCGGTCCATATAACGATCGTGTCCTCGTATGCCGTCGTTTCGTTGAGTTGGATCCTGATCTGCGTTCCGGCCCGGTTGGAGCTCCCGAGGTAACTTGTGAGATCGAACTCGAGTTGCCCGGCGACCTCGCTCACGCTCGAGGGATTTTCCTTTCGATACTCGCCGTCGTAATACTCCCATACCCCACTGATCCCGGCCGCGACAGTCGTGAGCCATAACCCGAGCTGATCCCACATGAGATCGGAGTGCCCGAAATAGATCGCGTCGCCGTTGCTCGGACCGCTCGACCACGGATCCCAATCGTCGGCCGGCGTCGTTTGGGAATTTGCCTCGTCGGTGTAATCGGTGTAGGTCGTGCCCTGCAAGGCGAACACTTTTGAGAGTTGATCCGACCGGGCGATCTCGAGCGCGGTGAGCACCTCAAACCATACCGGCGACTCGGTGCCGGTCCTCTCGGTCGCGGCCTGGGCCCCCTCGTTGATCAACGTCGCGGCCGTGGTAAAGACTTTCGAGAGCTCCCAAACGAGATCGACTTGCGCCGGCGACGCGGTCGCGAGCTCATAGTCGATCAGTCGGAGCATGTTTCGCACCGTCTCGGTGAGCTTTGCCGTCGGGAGTGTCGACTCATTGGCAACGAGATCGATCAAGACGTTGTTGAGGTGACCGACGAGTGCGAACGCTCGGAGGATCTGGATCAGCGCATCATACTCGCTCTCGTCGGTGTGCTCGGGTAAGTTGCGGCGCTTGTAGTCGATCAGAGCGTCGAGAATCTGTCCGTAATAAAAGCCCGAGAAATCGAAGTCGGGGATCGTGATCGTCGTTGGCATTGCCTCGCCTCCTACTTAGTCGACTGGAAATTCCGGGCGAACGCTTGCTCCTCGTCGCTCTCGAGATCGTGGTAGAGAAACTCGAGCTTGAGCTCGCCGGTCTCCCCGTCCTCGGTCCATCGGATCGAATCGGTGCGGAGCTTGAATCGGTGTTGCGCCTCAAAGGTATCGAAAGCGTCGAGCACCCTGTTGATAATGCGAGCTCTCACTCGCTCGTCTTGCAAATCGAAAATCATGTCGGCGCCGATCCCGAGGTCTTGCTGAAATGCGTTGTCGTTGTCGCAGTCGGCGAGCGCGCAAAAGATCACGTTCTGGTTTTGCTCCTCGCTCTCGACGATCGCAAGCCCGCCCGTCGCGTCGACACCCACCGGCAATTTTAGACCCTTCGGCATTTCCTCACCTCATGTGATCGTGCATAGGTTAGTCACTCCTGAACCTACTCCGTCAACCCCTGTGATCAAAACAAAGATCGCGGTCGTTGTCGCGGCATGAAACCACCCGGCAAGCGCGGCCGCTTTCGCCGCGCCGTTGTCGGTCAAGATCGCAAATTCCGTCTCGAGCAATCCCTTGAGCATCCCGGTCGTGATCGTCGAAACAAGACTTGACACCTCGGTGACCATCGGCGTCGACGGGTTATTCGGGCAAGGCGGAATTCCTTGAGGAGGCGTTCCGATTGCAAAGATTCCCCCGGTCCAAAATGCGACGAAAGCATCGTCGAAAATTTGCGCCGCCGCCGAGGCCGGGAGGTTGGGCCCGAGCCCGGCCTTGAGTATGCCGGCAAAGCCTGCCTTGTTGACGGTCACGACCGGATCGCCGCTCTCGTCGACCGCGTCGGTCGCATAGGCGTCGTATGCGTCGGCGAATGCGTCGCCGGCGTCGTCTTTGGTCGGTGGGAAACCCACGAACCCGCCGTAGTCGGGATCCATGAGCTTTCGGAATTCAGTCTCGAGCTTTGTCTGATCGAGCACGGTCACCTCCTCACGGATCCAGCGGACAAGGAGGCAACAACGGGATCGCCGGTATTGCCGGGATAGGAGGCACGGCCGGAGGGATCGGAACTGGCAACGGTGGAATCGGCAACGGTGGGAGAGGGATCGGAGGGATCCCAACCGGAAGCACCGGGATCGAAGGGATCGCCGGGATCGGTGGTACGGCCGGAGGCACCGGGATCGGCAACGGCGGAATCGGCAACGGCGGGAGAGGGATCGGAGGGATCCCAACCGGGAGCGCGGGGATCGAGGGGATCGCCGGCACGGCCGGGATCGCCGGAGGCACCGGGATCGGCAACGGCGGAATCGGGATTGCCGGTATAGCGCACTTGCTCTCGGTCATGGTCTCCGCTCATTTCGTTTTGACCACCGTCGACAATATCGTCGCCGGAGGAGGAACCGTCGGTTTATCCGACGGCCCGACTCCGGTTGCGTGAATGTGATTCTCGGCCCAAAGTTTCCAATCGTCGCCCCTCATGACCGGAGTGTCGGCCCCGTCGCCGAGCTCGACGGCACCGGCCTTGAGTTGCGCCGTCTTGCAGTTGATCACGACCGAACCTTGCCCGAGCACTTGCACCGCTTGATCCTTGAGCTCGATCACGTTGCCGGTCGCGTCGATCATTTTCATGCCGTCGGCGTTGCTCGAGATCAGGTTGCCGTGCTCGTCGATTATGCTCACCTCGCCGGCCTCGGCGTTCAGAAAGATCATTGACCCTTTCTTGTTGCCGAGCACGATTGACCCGTCGGGCAGGAAAGAAAGAAACGAGTATTTGTCCTCGTCTCCCTCGAGCGCGTGCCATGTCAAGTTGATCTGTTGCGAGCCCTCGGTGTCGTCGAACATGAGCACGTGACCGTTTGGGGTCGCAAATCCTCTCCGCTTGCCGTAATTGCTCGCGGTGAAATCCTCATGCACCGGCGTCGGTGGAATCGGAACGTCTTTCTCGATCCCTGCTTTGATCTCCTCGACGTGATACTCGCGTTTCTGGCGCCACTTGATCACCGGGTTGACAACCGAGCTTTGACCGATGACGTCGTCGGTTTCCTGTTGCTCGAGCACTTCGATCTCGACGAGCTCGTCGACGTCCGGCACGACAAACCAACCCCAATCGTAAGCCGGCTCGATCCAGATCGGGAGTTGCTTATCGGAATCCCCGGTAAAGTCGGGACACACAACCCGGATCCGGCCGCGCTTCGCCTCGTCGTCGTTGGCAACTACTCTTGCAAGATATCGTTCCCACCGTGCCATTTATAACCCCGGAAGCACCTTGCGAGCGGTGAACTCGCATTGATAAGTCCGATCGGCCTCGAGGAGGTGTCGCACTCTCGAGAAGTAATACCGCCCGTCGAACATCGGGCCGAGACCGCGGAGCTCATGTATTTGCCGACAGTCGAGCTCGGGATCCCCGATCACCGCGCCGTTGCCGACTATGAATTCGTTTCGATTGCGAGCAAACCAACCGAGCGCCCATACCTCGAGGTCGGCTCGACTCTTGATCTCCTGATAGGGGATCACTCGGAAACTGTAATCACCGATCAGGATCTTGACCGCCTCGGCCGACGGATCCTCGACGTCGTCGGGTATCTGCTCGAGGAGCTCACCCTCATAAGCGATCTCCCAACCCTCGGCCGTCTTGCTATCGACCGCGACGAGCACATCCTCGTTCCCGATCACGCCGAGCAACGGGTGCCGAATTGCCGCTTGCACTCTTAGTTGAGTCCAATGCGATTGAAACAAAACGTCGGGCTCGAAGTTGAGGAGCGTCGACTTGTCGCCCGCGTTGTACTGGTATTTCCTCATCGGGATCTGTTCTTGGTAGACTTTGTCGCTGTCTCTGAAATGCAGATACCACCCTTTCCCCTCACCGTATGGATCATAATCGATCCAGAAAACCATGCCCGAAAGATTCGAGAGGATATGCAGAAATTCGAGGTCGGTTGTTTTCGCGCCTTGAATGATATTCCCGGGTTGAATTTTCACCGGGTCGACCTCAAGAGTCAATCCCCAACGCTCCGCGATCGACTCGAGAATCTCCTCGACCGTCGCATCCTCCCACATCGTAGGGTGATCTCGTTTCTGTCCTTTCTTTTGAGGGATCGCGTTCCCCGTCTCCGGCCGAGACTCGCCGAGAAAAAAGTCGCGGCTGTAACCGGTGATATCGTATGTCTGGTTTCCGTCGAGCGGAAACGAGACTTTCGCCGGCATGAGAATAAAGCGGCCCACGTTCAACAGGTTTTTCCAACCTACGTCGATCTCGATCTCGTTGCCGGGTGCAAACACTTTCGAGCTCGAAACGATCCCGTTGGGATCGACCATCGAAATTTTGCATTGATCGACGATCGAATCCGAACGCTCGACCTCGACCGTCTTGATAAATTGCAAGACCCGCTGATCGAGCTTATACCCCTGCACCCGAATATTGAAATTCGGCGACGGGTCGGGTCGTATTGCGAGCTCGGGCACTTCAAACTCCTTGGATCAACGAGGTGAAAGATCGATTTCTCGAGTCAAATGTCGAAAGCCGGAGCGACCGTTGCGGAGTGTCGGCCCGGCCGAAAGCGGTTGACAATGCGATCGAGCTCGGCGCCGGCGACCCGGTCTCGAGATTATCCTTGCTCGGCATTACGACGACATCGGCCGGTTGCAAGTTTGGCTTGTCCGGGTGCGCGTTGCGGATCTGGATCCCTTTCATGGGATCGCGGTATTCGCGTTGCGCGAGCCATTCATAGTAATCGTGCAACCGGGCCCGGTGGTATCGGGTTTGACCTGTCTCGCCGGGTGTCTGAAACACAAACTCATAAGGGTGATACTCGCGCAAGTTGAGGGTAAATTCGATATCGCGCGGGCTCCCGTCGTTTCGGAAACTGTGATACACGATCCCGGTCACGGCCTCGAGGATGCACCGGCGAAAACTCACGGCCGCGTTCCCGATCCAGAATTGCAGGATCGGAGGTCGTTTCAGATCGGGATCTCGTTTCACCCAACCGACGAGCATCTTGAAACGCTTTGTTACGTCGTCGAGCGCGTCGAGCGCGTAAAGCCTCGCCTGGAATGAGAGCGTCTCCGCGTTGCCGTGCAGAAACGAAAGGATCGTGTGTTGCCGGTTGAGTGCCGTATCCTCGCCCCACGCCGCGGTGATTTCGTGCGCGATATCCTGCGGGGGAAACTGCCCTTGAAACTCCTCGAGGGTTTCGTCGTTGGCAAGGAACCAACTCTCGAGCTCCGGCAACTTGAATTTTATACCCGGCATTGTCCTCTCCTTACGACGAGCTCACGTTGACCGTGCCCGGGAGTGCGCCGTGTTGCCGCGAAAGGGTTTGCTGATACTTGGTCGACTTCGCGCCGGCCCGTTGCTGGATCTCCTGTTGCTGTTTCGTGAGAGCCCATGAGACCGCCTTGCCGTCAAGACACATCGTGTTTTTGATGTTGACGTTTGTCTCGGCCTCGCGTTGAGCTTTCGCCCAATCGTCGAACTTTCCATGAAACTCTTTTGTCCATTCCTCTTGCTCTCTCTTGTCCCTCTCCTTTTGTTTCTCGATCCGCATGAGCTCCTTTTCGCGTTCCATTTCGCCCTTGATCCGCCCCTCCTCCATTGCCTCATGTACCATTTGCCCCAAAACATCTAGCGCGCCCGGCGCTCGAAATTCACCGGTGCGCCTCGACCACTTGGCCGCGAGGCGATCATACTCCTTGTTGAGGAGCATCATTTCGATCCGTTGTTGCTTGACCCTCTCGGTCGTGCCGCCGAGACCCTCATACGCGAGCACGGCGCCGTCGGTGATCAGATCCCAACCGTCAACGAAAAGACCGATCAACCCGGTGTGCTCGTCGGCGAGCTCCTCCTCGGCCGCGGTGATCTGCGCGACTCCATTCTTGACGTCGCCGGCGCCCTTGACCCATGCCTCCGACGCGGTGCCCGCGGCGTCGACCGCGCCTTGCGCGACCTCTTGGTACTTGTCGCCCGCGGTCTGCGCCATTTCGACGGCCTTGAGAGTTTGGTGCTCATAGCTCGTTGAGGAATGTCGATCGACTTCGGAGGCATAGATCTTTTTCTGATTCGCGAAATGCGCCTCGCTTATGGAACCTCGATCTCGCAATTGTTGCGCTCGCTGGAATGTCTTTTCAGCCGATGCAAGTCTCGCACTATCCGCCGCCCTGTCGGCCCGCGACGCTTTCCAAGCATAGAGCTTTTGTCGCTCCGCGTTCCGAGACCGGAGTCGATCGATCCTCGCTTGCACGGCCGCGTCTTTCTTGCCGGCTTTCTCGCTCACGTCTCCGATGAACTTTGCGACGAGAGTGAGGAGGATCAGCCACTTCCCGAAAGTCGAGTTGACGATCTTGCCGGTCTTGATAATCGCCGGCCACACGACCGCCTTGAGCACAAACGCGATCCCGGCGAGCACCGCGGCGATCGGTGCAATCACGGCCGCGAGCATGGTCACCTTGCCAATGATCCCGACGAGCACCCGAACGCCTCGCTTGCCGAGCACCGACTCGAGCGCCCGGCCAACCGACTTGATCGTGTCGACGACCGCGTTCCAAGCGTCTTTCATAAACTGGATCGCGTCCATGATCCCCTGTGCGACTGCAACGACAGTCTCGCCGTATTTTTCGGTCAACTTGTTGACAACCGCCTGTTGATCCGCTCCCTCCTTTTGTGCCGCCTTGAGACCTTGCACGGCATACAGAATGTTATTGAGACCCGCCGTTGCCTCGGTGACCGTGCCTCGCATTCCCTCGCCGAGTCCCGAAAACAATTCGATCGAGAGACCCTCGACCGATGCCGCCATCATTTTGAGTTGCCCCTTGAGAGAGGCGAGACGGGTTTGCGCCATCTTGTCGGCGACGCCGGAGGCTTGCTCGAGATCCGAAACCATTTCGGCGATCGATTGCTCGCCGGCTTGCATGAGTGCGGCGAACGCCTTTTGTCCGCGGATCCCGAAAATCTCGGTCATGATCGCCGCGCGATCAACCGAGCTTGTCATGCCTTTGAGCTTTGACGAAAACTGCCCGACGATATCGGAGATCGGCTTGAGAGTGCCGTCGGTATTCTCGAGCTCGATCCGAAACTTCTTCATTATCTTTTTGGCTTTCTCACTCGGTTTCGTGAGCTTGACCATCATGTTTGTAAAGGAGGTGCCGCCGATCGATCCCTTGAGACCCGCGTCGCCGAGCTTTCCGAGCACGGCCGCGGTTTCCTCGGCACTCATGCCCATGACTTTCGCTTGCGGCGCCGCGTATCGGAACGCGTCGCCGAGTGAGGTCACGGTGACATTGGTCCGCGCCGAGGTCATTGCGAGCACGTCGGCAAGTTGCGTCGAGTCTTTGAACGATCGTCCCATTGCCCGGGTGATATTGGCGACGATCATTGCCGATTCTTGATACGACACGTTCCCCGCGGCCGCGAGGTCGAGCACTCCCTTGATCCCGCCGACATTCTCCTCGACAGTCGCACCGGCTCGAGCGAGCTCTTGCATTGCGTCGGCCGCTTCGCTCGCGGAGAAAGCGGTGATGATCCCCATCTCTTTAGCTTTCGCCGTGAGTTGCTCCATTGCGTCGGCCGGGGGATTCTTACCGGCAACAACAACGGCACCGAGATCGGCCATGCCTTGTTCAAAGTCGGCCGCTTGCTTGACGCCGGCGCCGACGACGACCGTTGCTCCGGCCGTCGCCATTGCAACGGAACGCATTGACTGCCCGAACTTGTCAATCTTGTCGCCGGCCTTGACGAAAGCCTGCCCGATTCTCTGCGCGGCACGAGTCGCGGCCGACTCGGTCCGGCCGATCGCGGCTGTCGCGTCGCCCGTCGACTTTGTGAAACGGCCCATTGCATCCCGGGCCTGTCCCATGCCCTTGACCGCTCCTCGCGGGTTGACGTTGATTTCCGCGCCTAGACCGACTTTCGTGAGCGCCACTTGATCAACCTCCTAGAAAAAACGCGACATGCGCGGGCGACTCTTGAGCTCCTTTGCAAGTCGTTTCAACAACCATAACCTCTCTCTCGAGGTCATGCCGAGGAGGTCTTGAAACGTGATCCCCGGCAGGTAATACATGAACACGAACGCCTCCTCGAGGAGATCCTCCTCCTTTCTCAACTCGAGGAAGGTGCGAAAAAATCATCGGTCGCCCATTCGATCGCGTGCTCGAAAGGTGCTCCGCATGAGGTGCACTTGCCCTCGACCGACATGGTCGGGCCGATCGGTCGATCGTTGATCAGGGTTGTGATCCGCTCGAGATCGTATTTCGTGAGCTCGTCAAGCTCGTTGTCGGTCACCGGGATCGCTCCGAGCTCGCCGAGCTCAATGATCGATCCCCGGATGATCGCCGACTTCGCGGCGCCAGTATCGAACCGACGAGTGCCGGCCGGGATCGTCTCGAGAGTGTTCCACCTCGCCGGGCCGAGCTTGAATTCGCCGATCAGCTTGCCGCGGATCTCGATCGGCGTCTTGAGCTTGTACGACCAATTTCCGTCGTCAATCTTGTCGATCGAGCCAACCTCGACCGAGTTGAGGTCTCCGACGAAATCGAATTTCGACCGGCAACTCCCGCACGTGAGATCGAGTTTCAACTCGTTTCCGACCGCGTCTTTTCTCAACCACACGTAAGCATAAAACACGTCGGCCATGTACGCGGTTGAAAGGAGCAACCGTCGCTCCTCGAATTTCATTTTCTCGAAATCGTGGTTGCCGAATCGTATGCACATGGTCGCGAGGACCATTGCGACATACTCCGCGACCGAGGCGTGCTCGTTGGCCGCTCGGATCTTTCCGATCTCGCGTTCCTCTTTGAGGCGCCACGGCCGGACCTCGAAAACCTTGCCGAGGTTTCCGGTCTTGCTGTCGAGAACACCGATCGGGAGCTTCAAACCGTGCTCGCCGAGGGTTGTCCGATTGATCTTGTTTCCGGGTTCGTTGGGTTGCATGGTTTACCTCCAATCGATCGCCGGAGCGATCTTGATAGGTCAAAACCTTGCGGGGTCGTTGCGTCGACGGTTAGACCGGGAGCAACTGATCCGCTTTGAAAGTCCATTCGATGAAAGCGCCCTCGCCCTCGTTTTCCATTGCGAGATCCGGGAGACCTCTCTTGCTCACGTACAACCCGAGCATTGAGTAGGTCGCGATCGTCTGTCCCGAGATCGACTGCAACACAAGGGTCGCCTCTTTTTTGTAAAGAGGCGAAACGGGATCCTGTCCCTCGACGAGCCACGCCTCGAGCGCGATCCGCTCGATCGTATGCCAGAGCGGAGTTTGCGCGGTGAACTCGACCGGGCCCGTGTGCCCTCCACTGGCGGTCGTGCGATCCGGGAGCTCGGTCGTCTGCAACTCCTCCTCGATCCCCGAAATCTCGGTGAAGGTTAGCGCCGGCATCCCGAGCACAAGCAACTGATACTTGTTGACCGGGATGTGATCTTTCTGCAATACGCCTTTCATTGCCTTTCTCCTTTCGGCAAGGATCCCTCTACAAGATCCTTTGACCGGGTTGAGTTGCCTACTCGACGGTCACGGCCGACGCCAAATCGGTCGAGGTCGTCGGCACCGTGCTCGCGTTGTAGTCGGCCCGGAACTGATTGAACTGCGTCACCAGATCGTTTTGCGCGTCGGCGAGTGCCTTGAGCACGTCGTACAGGTTGTCGAATCCCATTGAGTCGTCAAGACCTGCGCCGCCGTCTCCCACATACTTTTTCAGTGTTACCGCCATGACTGATCCTCCTTGTTTTTTCGTTTCGGTGCGACGCTAGATCACGCCGTCCCAAAAACCTTTTTTGGTTTCCTCTTTTTTGAATCCGTGCTCGCCTCCGGGCGGTCCCATCGTGGCGCCGCACTTCGGGCACTTGAATTTGATGCAAGGTGTTCCGCGCTCGGTGTGTTCCATGACAAACCCACACTTCGGACATTCGCAAGTTGCCTTGCCGCCCTGTCGTTGCGGGGGCCCGCCTTGTCCGCGTTGCTTTTTCACGTCTACCATGATCGGCCTCCCGATCCCCCCCTACCGGAACACCTACGCGGCAACCGACTCGAAAATTCCCTGCTTGCCGATTTCGATGATGAACCGCTCGACGGTGTCGGCCAGTTGCAACGCGACTTGCGCGTACATTTCGCCGGCCGCGCGCACGACGTCGGTGTTGATCTCGCTGTCGATCTTGATCCGCGCCGCCTCCTCGAAAGTGTCGCCGCGGAGCGCACGCTTGCGCCACTCCGGCAGGAAAAAGGTTTTCATGGAAGTGAGCGCCATTTTCTCGGTGACCGGATCGTTGATCATGAAAATGATCCAGTCGAACGACTCGCGGAGCACGTTCTCGTAATACGAGAGCATCTCGCGTTGATGCTTCCACTTCCACGCGGGATCGACGTGCAAGGTGCGATCGCCCCACAGGACGAAATTGCCCTTGACCTTTTTGATCAGACCGATCCCGAGCGGGTTGAGATACTCCTCGTCGAGGATCGTGTCTCCCGTCGGGAGCTCGAGGATCGACGGGAGGATCTGATCGACGCCGGCGCCGGCCTTGTGATACCCGGTGTAGTCGACCGCCGTGCGCGCCTCCCGGCCGTGGATCATGCCGGTGCATGAGACGAGCTTGCGCTTGCCCGATCCGTCGTCGTCGGGATCGGTGACATACGCATACGACGGGAAATTCACGACGGCGAAATCGGAACGCCCGATCGTGTCGTTGACGTACAGATCCGCCGACTCCTCGGTCGTGGTCGTGTCCGGCACCTCGATCCGATACTGATGGTTTTTCGCGTCGGCGTATGCGATCCCGGCTTTCTGCACCGCGGTCGAGGTGATCCCCGGCGTTGCCATTTTCACAAGCCCGAGATTCTTGCCGTGGATCTGATTGAACAACGAGGTCGCGGTGTCCCACGCGGCGATATAGTCCGCGTCGGTGAGGTCGGCGATCCCGTCGCGGCCTCCCTCCATTTCCAGCGGAGCGACGACGAGGAACTCGTCGGCCGGCGCGCCGCTCACGGTGAGGTCGGATCCCGGTGCCGCGGTGATCGTGTCGTGATCGTTGTCGACGATCCGATACTTCTCACGCTTCGCATTGACCTTGTCCGGGTACACGTACCCGTCGATCAACGAGTCCGGCACGAACGGCTTGTAGGTCAAGGTCGCGACGTCCGCGGCCTCCCATGCGGTCGCTCCGGCCGTGAGGGTGAACGGAGGTGTCCACTTGTTGTTTGGATCCGTTTGAGTGCCGACGGTCTCACCGCTCGCGACCGTGCCGAACTTGTCGGAGACGACGTCGTATGTGGTCGGGTCGGTGAAAGTGATCGTCAAGGTCTGCGCGACCATGTCGTCGGTCGTGGTCCCGAGCGCACACGTGCCGTTGCCGTCTCCGGTCGCGGCCGGGTTGAACTCATGGATCACCGCGGTCAAGACCGTCGCGGTCACGGTGTCGATCTCGCCGTAGTGATTCGCCGGCCGGACGTCCGCGACGTGTGCTCCGGTCCAGAGATCGACGACCTCGATCTCGGCGTTGTTGCCGTCGTTGTTGATCACGTTGACCCAATACCTCGGCGACGCGGGATCGGTCGACAGGTTGGCCCAATTGTTCGCGAGCGCGCCGTCGACATAAATGAAAAGCCCGAACTCGGTGTCGGGATTCTCCTCGCCGTCGCGGATCTCATAGGAGAGCATCTTGCCCTCGTTTTCGAGCACAAGATAAAACCGATCGTCGGTCGCGCCTCCGGCCGTCCAGTCGTCGAGCATGGTCTGATCCGCGGCGACGGTGATCACGCCGGCGTCGTCGTTGCCGATGATCGGATACTGCACATTCGGCACCTCGGCGAGCTCGACGTATCCGCCTTTCCACTCGTCGGTTTTCATGGCCTGCCCGGTGTCGAGGGTCGTGTTCGTGAGGTCGGTCGCGCCGCCGTTGGGCATGTCGTCGGTGTACTTGTTAGCCTTGCCGCCCCACCGACCCCCGTTTTTCGCCTTGAGCGTTCCCATAGGCGACTGAGTTGTGCGTCGGGCATACAAGGTCACCTCCGACGGCAACTCGTTTCCGTCGGTGACCCTCACAAGCAACAGACCGCCGGCGCCGCGAGCGAGATCGTAGTAGTCGAAACAGGCATCCGGGAGCAACGAGTCGTCGATATACCCGCCGCACTTTTTCTCGAACGCCTTTTTCGAGCTCGCTTGGATCAGCTTGCCGACGTCGCCCTTTTCCAGAATCCCGGCATACGCCGCCCACCCAAGAGCTCCCGCCTCGATCGGTTTGTCGCCTTCCTTTTCCACGATCGCAACGCCTGCGCCGCGAACGGGTCCGATTCTTCTCTGAGCACACATTTTGTTTCCTCCTTTGAAATTCAAGCCTGAATGATCGTGTCAAAATCACCCGACAAAATAAATTTCTCGACCGGGTAAATATCCTCCGACTCCCGGACAAAAAACAAGACGTTTCGGATCTGCGCTCTCATGCGCCCGGTGTGTATGTCTCCGCGGTTTGCCGCCGTGGTCATGTCGTACTCGTCGAACAACCATAAGTCGTATTCCTCGTCGAGGCCGGTTGATACGAGTTGCGGGTGATTCGAGAAAAACCGCTTGACCTCGTCGGCGAAACGCATTTGATCGACGCCCTTGTCGGTGATCAAGTGCAAGACGAGATCGAGATCCCCTTGCAACGGGCCCGGCACCTTGACGCCGGTCCCGGCCGACTTGTTGATCACATACTCCGGCCGGGCCCGCTCGACCGCGTCGATCAAACCAATGTCGTCGATTATGAGCGACGGAACTTTCTCGACCTCCGAGTAGTCTTGCGAAGTCGTGACCGCGACCTCGGGCTCCCAAAGGAAATCGATCCAGACGACCTTGCCGGCCGCGACCGTCGACGAAAGCGTGATCACCTTGGTCGTCGGGTTATAACTCGAAAACAAGTCGGTCCAGTGTTCCGAATCGTCGGTGTGGTTGAATACCCCGTCGATCGATCGGATGTTGTACGGCGTCTCGATCGGGTATGTGTCGGCGAGATCGATCGTGTCGGTCGCGCTCGAAAGCGTGATCACGTGCCGACCCTTGACCCGGATCTCGTTTCGGAGCAACCGCACAAGCGACCGATAGATCAGATCCTCTTGAAATTCGATATCGGAGGCATACAGGATCTTGATCCGGGTCACTAATGGAGTCGCGGCCGTGCTGGTAGACTTGAGGTTGATCACGACCTGGATCTTGCGCTCGGTCGCGGGAAAGTCCGAAATGTTGTCGGCGATCTCCTCCTCGGTGTTCCAATCCGAGGCGCCGGCCGCGGACCACGCGCCGCCGTCCCAATAGAATTCGGAGGTGCCGTCACCGAGACGAAACTTGACCGAGGTCACGACCGAACCGTCGATCTCGGTGTGCGCGACGTCGGCCTCGAAACCGAGCCATTGACGAACACTTTGCGGATTCGTGACCCATGTCTTGACGGTGAGATCGTCGGTCGTCGGATACGCACCGTTGATATCGGCGAGGAGTTGCAACCAACTCGACTCGGGATGCAAACGGGTGTCGGCTCCGAGCGTGATCTTACTTCGCACGCTCTCCTCGAAACAGAGCTCCTTGATTAGTTTCTTGAGCCTCACTTTACCAACTCCTGAAACGTCGCGTCGAGCGCCTCAGTCAAAACCTTTTGCACGATCCGTTGCGTGCCTCGACTGCGAAACGCTCGAGCCATAAACGGCCGAGGAGGAATCACGATCGCTTGCGTTGCTCTCGAGATCGGATACCAAACCTTATTCCACGACCAAAGTTGCTCGGCCCGTTTCGAGGTGAGCTCCGCTCCCGGAACGCCTAGAGTCATTTTCCAGAGCGCCCAAAACATAGCGCGCATTCGCGGAGTGACTCCAATCGAAACCCCTTGATGCACCGCGGCCGCGACGTTGTAATCGCCGGACGTGCGGAGCACTCCGACGAAAACGGTGAAATCGTCGATCACCTTGTGAGTGATCGCCTGCCAGAGCTCGCCGGTCCTCTTGCCCTTGAGCGGCTCGTTGCTTCCCTTGAGCGCAACGGTGAGAGCGGCGTTTGCCTTGTACCGGCCGCGCTTGATTTGCTCTCGGACCTCCCGAGCAACGAGTGTGCCGACGAGTCCCATTGCCCGGCGCATGTTTTTCCGCGCGGCCGTGGTGAAAGTCCGGCCCTCGAGAGCTTTCTTGAACCCGGCCCAATTGCCGGTCAATCTGATAGCACCGCGCGGCATTAGTCCTCGACTCCCTTTGACGGTCGCCGATCTGTGAAATGCGCCTTGACCATGCTCGGCCCGTCCTGATCGGGATAGTGCCCGGTCCATTCCAGCCGGATCACATACACGTCGCACTCGACGTGCCCCATTTTCGTGATCCGATCGTTGTCCTCGAGCGTAACGCTCACCGCGTCGAGATCGACCTTGCGGAATAGCACGTACCCGGCCGCGGTCTCTCGAGCTCCTCCCTTTTCCATGTCAAGCCCGAACTGCCGAGTCCATTTCGGTTGACCCTTGACAACCACCGGCACCGCCCGCGCGGCCTGCTGGATCGGCTCGCGGGCATCCTCGTCGTAATACGTCGACGCCTTGACGATCTTTTCGATCGTCACGTCGATCGGGTGTATGAGACGAGGCAAGGTCACGTGATACTCCAATGCGACGGCGCCGCGACTCCGATCGGCGCCCGATACAATTTGATTATGTCGAGGATCTCGGGATCCTCGGTGATCCCCGAGAGACCCGGCCGGCGTTCCGTAACCGGGGCCCCGGAATACTTGATTCGGTGATCGTCGGTTTCCTCCTCGAGGATCGACCCGAGGATCGGCGCGACCGAGCTCCCGGCCGCGGCATCATAGATCGGCTCGGTGAGTTTCTCGATCACTAGCTTGAGGAGCGCGCGCTTGATCAGGTGCGGGGTTGACCCGTCGCTTTCGACGTACCCAAAGATCCCCTTGATCTCCTGATTCTGTCGCCCTTTCTGAAACCGCAACCGGCCCCATGTGACCGGCGCAACGAAAATATCTTGATAGGCGTCGGGCCCGACAAGGCAGATTTTCGGGTTGTGCCTGTCGTCGAGCGTTCCGTTGCGGTTGTAGACCCGATACAACGTCTCGTCGAGCTCCTCGCCCGAGTTGTTGATCTTGACGTAGTCGATCGAAATGATCGGCACGCCGAGAAAGATCGTGTCGGTCTCGTCGCCGTCGACCTCGAGGATCAACGACCGCGCGTTGAACCATTGCCGGCACGCGCGCTCGAGAAATGCTTGCCAGATATTGATATAGGCGAGCACCTTGTCGTCGGGATACGTCGCAACGTCGAGACCCTCGTCGCGCACGTCTTGAACCGAAATGTACGTGTCGGTCGAGCTCCCGGCCGACTGCACAAGCACCTCGAAATCCTCGGCGTCGGATTGGTACGGCGCCGCGGCCGTCGCTTTCCAACGCCACTTGATCCGGTGCGTTCCGATCGGCTCGGCGAGTCCGGGAGTCCAGCCTTGCGCGTTGCCCGAGTCGTATGCGTAATAGTGCCCGACCGAGTAGTGACCCGCGTTGCTTGTCACATCCTCCCAATCATTCGCGTCGCCCGGTGTCGGAAAGATCACGGTGCCCGGCAACCCTCCGGTGATATCCCAAATCTGAAACTCGACCGCGAACATATCGGTGAGCACACCGTTGACCGTCGTAAACCAATTGATGATCGACGGTGTGTTTTCCTGTCCTCTTGCAAGCGCCGGCATAACCTACTCCTCGGATTCCTCGTCGTCGGTTTTCTCCTCGGGAAATTTTGACCACGCCGGGAGCTCGTCGTCGGCTTTCTTTTCCTTCGGCTCCTCGACCTCGGTCTCCTTTTTCGCTCCCTTGCTTGACGTCGCACACCCGAACGCGAACGCCGCGAGCACCGTCAACAGAATCGCGATCCGTCTCATGTCAGATCACCCCGTCCCAAAACGTCTTTTCGACTTTCTCCTTTGGCTTGCCCGCGGGCTCGAGCTCGGTCTTGAACCCGTGCTCCTTGAGCCACTTGCGCGCGGCCTCCGGTGACCATTTCTCCTTGTCGAATCGCAACGACTGGATCTCGCTCAACCCGCGACCAAGGATCCCAATGATCGCATCGATCCCGGCCGGGAAACCTTTCGGCCGCATCCGACGAAACGACTTGTACCGTCCCGGATCCTTTTGCCTCGCGGCGTGCTCGTTGGGAAACGGCATTGTCCTCTCCTATGGGTAAGAGTCGGTCGGGTGAAAGGGAGATCCTTTCACGTTGCCGACTCCCGGCACGGCCGAAAGCTCTTGATAAAAAGCCTGCAAGACGTCGCCGGTGCGCGGCGCCGTCGTGAGCTCGACAACCGTGTCGCTGATCTCGGTCCAACCGAACTTGTCGTCGGTCGGCTCATAGACTTGACCGTTGAGCACAAGGCGAAAGGATCCCGCAACGAATGCCGAGGGTGCCGTGAATTGCTTTGTGGCCCCATTCGGAACGCCGATCAAAGCGACGACCTTGCTTTCGTGATAATCGGTCATGCCTCGCGCCTCTTATACTGCGGCCAAAACAAGTGACCCATGAGCACACCAAACGCGAAAGGGAGGATCGGGTGCTCGCCGACCCACAACAGGATCTCGGAGATCGTGTCGCCCTCCTCGTCGTTGACTGCGACGTATATATCCCAACCGATCAGGATCACCGCGACCGTGATCAGAATCCCGATCGTGACCCACTTCGGCCATGTGGAACGCTTGCTCATTCAAACCTCTCAAGCAACGACATGCTCGCATAACGCACCTTGAACGACGTTGCTCCGTTTCGCCGGGCTTGCAAGATAAAGCAATCGGTGTCGGTCGGCTGGTTTTGTGTGACCCAAAATTGCACGTGCACCCATGCCTCGGCCGTGTCGCTCACGCTGTGCACCGCGGCCATGAGCACCGCGCCGTCGCTCTCCCGGATCACTCTCAACTCCGCGCCGGATCCGTCTGCTTTCACCTCGCCGACAACTCGGCCCCATGCTTTCGACGCATCAGAAACAAAACTCCCGAGAGTCGTCACGGTCGCGCCGAGGTCTTGCCAGTTTGCGTTTTCTGTCACGTCGACCTCGCCCGGAACCAACTTTGTCGGCGCGAGGTATCGGAATTTCATCGTCGGTTGCCCGTCGTGCGACGCGACCAACGTGTCGAGAGTCGTTTTCTCCGAGGTCGTTGGTTCTGATTCGTGATACAGATCGACGGCGCCGTCGTCTTGCACTTCGATCATGATCAGCTTGACGGCGATCGAGCTCGCGGCGTGCTCCGCGAAAAACTTGTCGGCGTCGATCGCATCGTTCGCGAAATCGGTCAAGCTCTTTGTGGTTTTGAAACTCACTTGAGCCTCCTAAAGAGCATCCGAGCTCGCCGAATATATGCCGTCCCGCCGCCTTGTATGCGAAAGTCGAGATCGAAAGTGTGCACGCCGGAAACGCTCTCGGCAAACGACATGCCTCCGAAATCGTCCCATGCCGGAAAACACCATTCGCAGATCCCGATCTCACTGGTATCGTCGACCTCAACCCTCGCTTGCACATACTCACTTTGCGTCGCGTTGCTGTGCTTGACCTCGGCATACCACTCGATCAAGTAGTCGCCCAATGGGAGATCCGGCGTCGTGAGTCGGAGTTTCTGTTGATAGGTCGTCTCGGTTGTCGAGCTCTGCCCGCCGCTCGTCGCATACGTGATCTCGAGATCCAGAGATCCGGTGAGGAGCACGCGCTCGTCGATAATGTCCCGGATCAATCCGTCGAGGGTGATCACCCGAGCGAGTCGGATATGCGATTCGTCCGGGAACCCGGTCGTGTTGACTTGCAAGGTGCCGGCCGTGTTGAGGTAGACATAGTTTGTCGCGTCGTCGGTGACCGACTGTCCCAAAACGCCGGCGTAGTGATTCCGTTTGCCGTCGACCTCATACGAAAACGGGTTGATCATGATCGAGAGGTCTTGGTGCATTTTCACGCGGCCGGGTGCCACGTGCGCGTCAAGATCAACTGTGCCTTGTACCTGAACCGGCATTCAATTCTCCTACTCGGTATAACCTCTCACGACTGCGTCAACCTCTTGATCTGCATTCGACAAACGATATCTGCGGATCACGAGTTTCGTTGTCGTGCCGTCGCCGGTCAACGCCTGGCCGTCGCGCGCCTTGTGCACGTCCGGCAAGGTGATCGTGACCGACTGTCCCGAGATATAGACCCGCTCGACCACGTGATCGGTCGGGCCCGCTCCCTCGCGCCATAAGATATCGATCCGACTCCCTCGCTCGCTCGGATCTCCTCCCGCGCCCGCGGTGAATGACTGCAAATACAAATCGACGGAGCTCCCGATCACCGACGACTCCGTTTCGTGATAATCGGGAGGCGCCGAAATCTCGAGACTCCCATCCGGGACGGCAAGCACAAACTCGGTCGTGCCGGCCGGAGGTTGCGGGGGTTGACTCGCGACCCGCAAGTTGCCCTCGCTGTCCGATTGAACAAAATGCACGTCGCCCGCGCCGTCGACCGACGCAATGATCAATCCGCGAGTGTTCGCCGGAAGTGCAACCCCATCGGCAACCGCGAGCGCAATCTCGTTGACGTCGTCGAATAGCGCGACCGGGAATGTCTGTCCTGGGATCACAACCGGCATGATCCGAGCTCCTATGGTGTCGAGTATTCATAGTCGATACTCGACACCTTGTTACCGGTGAAAGTGTACGTCAAAACCAACCGCTCAACCTCGACTCCCGATCCGTTGTATTGAATGATCGTCTCGGTGCTGATCTTGCTTCCCGAGTAAGTGTATTGATACTCGCGGATCTTGATCGTCTTGCCCGAGTCGGTCCAGATCGTGACATTCGAGACCTTGCTCCCGGTGTAAGTGATCTCCTCGTAAGCATCCTCGACGATCGCGTGCCCGAGAAAATCGAGCACCTTGTGATCGCCCTCGGTGAGACCACCGCTCCCGGAACGCGGGTTGAAAACTCCGAGCCCGTCTCGCATACGAAAGTTTCCCGACACAAGCCGGATCACTCCCTCCTCGGAGGGATCCGAGCTCTCGGGGAGGATCTTGATCTCGGTTTCCTCCCGGGTGCCAGGAAATCTGTCGGGTGTCGGGCTCAACGCCGCTTGCTCCTTTTCGCCGGCTTGCGCTTCGCCGGCTTTCGTTTCGTCGGTGGTTTCGACTTCGCCTTTTGCCGTTTTGGAATACCTCGAGACCGACCACGCTCGGCCGCGAGTGCATCCTCCTCGGCCTCCATTGCCGCGTGCCGCTCATACTTCGCGGCCTCCTGATTGAACTTCGCCTGGATCCGGTCGACCGCGAGCGTAAGGCCGGAAACCTTGCCTTTCATTGACGCGGCCTCCTCGGCATTGATCTGCACGATCTCTCGCACGGTCTCGACCATGATCCTCGCTTGGTCCGCGCGAATCTTGGCCTCGTCGTGATCGAATAACTCGGCCTTGAGATCCGCCGAGACCTTGTCCCATATTGCCTTGAGACGTTTCTCGATCGCGCTTGCCGCGGTTACAAGTGCGGCCTTGTCCTCGGCCGCTTTCCGCAACCGGAGGATCTCCGCACCGAGCTCGTCGGCGTTCTCTTGAAAGCCGGTGAGTTTGCCTCGCACGCTGTCGTCGTGTATGTCCTCGAGTTTGTCAACCATGATTCCACCTCTCGCTTGAGCTCTCTCAAGAGAGCCAATCGCGTCAAAAGGTTATCGGTTTACTGCGCCAATACCGCCGAAATGATCACGTCGCCCGATTTTACTCCCTTCGGGAAATCGACCTTTATGTCGCCCGACCCCGGAGTGTCGCCGACATAAACGTCGTTTTTGGTTGTGACGCTGCCGCCGTGCAAGAGGCGCCCGTTGAGGAACACAAGTTGCTCGACCGTCGACGGGGAGGTCATGTCGATCGGATTCGCCGTGATATCCTGAATCGCTCCCGGGATGTTGACGCCTTGCCCGTAGTTGCTCGCGAGCACGGTGATCTTGAGAGTCAGATCGACGCCGCCGTTTTCGTAAGCATCCTTGATCGCGGCCGCGATCGACGCATGACTCCCGGATCCCACGCCGGAGATCGCGCCGGTCGTCGCGTCGTCGAGAGGCAACGCGGTCGTTTCGCGCACGGTCTGGAATTTCACGTCGGCCGAGGCTTTCGCGAGCAAGTCGCCCGCGGTTGCTTCGACGGTGAGCGCGGTCGAGTCGATCTCTCCCTGAGTCACGCCGATGTTGATATCCTGATCGTCGTCGTCGACCACGATCCCCTGCGAGAAACTCGTTTGCCCCGACGGCACGTTGACGTCGAGACCGTCGAGGGTGAGCGTGAGGGTGTCGCCGGTCGTGTCGTTGCGGGTCAACTGAAAGATGATCTGTCCCGCCGCGCCGTTGCGGAAGATCCACGATTTCGTGTCGGCTAGACGAATGTCGACGTCGTTGCCGTCGACCTCCATGTATTGCCCGCCGTCGTATGCCGAGTCGAGGGATACCACGACGCCGGACTGAGGATCCGCGCTTTCGATATCGCCCCGGAAAAACTCCTCGGGCATGTCGTTGAGATCGTCGCGCCACGTGAACGCATACACGATATCGGTGCTTTCGATATCCGCGACCGGACACGCCTCAAGATCGGCGTAGGTCGAGTTTGCTCTCACGAATGAGAGTTGACCCTGATCGTTGCCGGTGTCGCCGAACGCATTTCCGTCGGTCGCGGCCGATCCGACCTGCAACAAAGCCCATACCCGACGGCCGGAGGACAGGATCGGATCTCCTGTCGATCCGTCGAAAACCGCGACGAGACTCTTTGGCCGGAGCGCATTCGACCCGGAAATCTCGTCGAGACTGTGCGACCCGATCGCGCCGGCGAGTTGCGCGGTCACGGCTCCTTGATTGGAAACCGAGATCGCAATGTTCTTGTCGGGCTTGCCGGTGCCAGTCAAGGCGACGTAGTTTTGCGTCGCCGGCACCGAGACGTCGTTGAGGTTGAGGCGATTTACAAGGATGTTCTTGCCCTCGAGTGTCGCCCGGTTGTAGAGGTCGACCATTGAGTCGGCCGCACTCTCAATGTCATCGTGCCAATTGCCGGCCGCGCTCCCGTGAATGATCCTCTTGATCTGCGAGAGAATACCGGTCACGAAATCGGCATAGTCGACCGCCGACCCTTCGATGCCCGCGACCGACGCGGCGTTGAGGGAATCGTCGAAGTTGTCCGGTTTGTGGATCTGATCCACACGTTGCAAGGAAACTGTCATTTGAAACCTCCTATCGTAAGAAAGGGTTGAACCTTTGTCGTCCGGTTTTGTTGAGTGTTACTCGAACCGCTCGTTGCGCTTCGTGCACCATGAGACCGACTCGGACGTCGTCGGCATAGCACAGGAGGCGCTCGCCCCCCTTTATCTTTTTCTGAGGGACGGGTTCGACCCTTTCGGCGAAATAAAATTGACGCTGGAATCCTTGCGGCCTCGACAGAGAAAACAAAACCCCGCGGTGCGAGATCGTCAATCCCGTGATCGACTCTTGGAACTTTGGATCTTTCAACAATTGCAACCACCGCTCCGCTTGCTCCTTGTCCTCGAGGTCAAATGTTGAGGTCAAACCGTCGCATGTGTGTACCCGTAACAATGCGCGACTCCTCTTGAGCACCGCCAAACGAGGTCGCAATCAACTCGACTTTTTCTTGCTCCTACGCTTGCGCTTTCCCTTGCCGCTCTCCTTGCCCTTGCCCTTGTCGGCCTCCTCGGCCGAGTCGGGTTTCGACTCGCCGGTGCCGGCCTCGCCGACCGGTGGTGCCTCCTCGGTGCTCGAGCTCGGCTTTTCGGCTGTTTCTGGCGCCTCGGGCGCCTGTTTTGCCCCTGTCGAGGCGTCTCCGGCCGTCTCCGACGGCTCCTCGGTCTTGCCCGGCTCCTCGCCCGCGGCCGGCGCCTCGGGCGCCTCCTGGGGCTTTTCAGCCGGCCGGCCGGGAGACGGTGTCTCCCGGGGGGTGTCACCCGCGACACCGGCCTCCTTGACCCACCCGAGCACCCGAATCCGGGCCCCGTGCTCGGGATACTTCGCCCGGACGTGCTCGAGCTCCTCGGTCGTGACCGTGAGCACGCCCGGCCGGAAGTAGATCGCGCCCTCTCGAGAGCGCGACACCTCGGGCCCGAAATCGTCGACCTGGAAAGGTCGACCGGCCGCAACCTGGATTCTCACTCGCGCCATGTCGACCTATCCTTTCTTGGTTGACTTTTTCTTGCCCGACTTCGCCTTGCTCCGCTTCGCGGGTTTCGACTTCGCCGGTTTCGAGGTCGACTCGGTCGACTTCGCGAGAGACGAGGTCGTGATCGGTCCCGAGGTCGGCGCCGATTTCTCCTCCGGCTTGGTCTCCGGCTTGGTCTCCGGTTTTGCCGGGGGAGGCTTGGTCGCTTTCTGCTTTGCCGGACCCGGGGAGTCGAGATCCTCGACCTCGAAACGACTGTTCCCCTTGAGCTCGGCGATCTCGGTTTCGTTCCCGATGATCACCGGCCGGTCTAGCAAAAAAGTCCGGCGCGCGGTCGAAAAAGATCGACCCTCTTTGAGTGTGACTCTTGATCGTGCCATCTTGAGATCCTCCTTGCCCAAGCGATAGCCCGAAATCGGAACACCCACGGCGAGCACACCTCATTCGTGCACTCGCCGGGGGGTTTCCTGTGAGCGTCGCTCGATCACTGGCGCTTGCTTACACGCCCTGGCCGATGTTGACGCCCTTGACCAACGCATCGGTTTCCTCGAACTGCGCGGCAACCTTTGCGGTGACCATGTAAGACCAGACACCGCGGTAGATATCGCGATCCTTTTCGATCTTGATATCCCGCCCGATGCCGAGAACGAAATTCGACTGATGCGTGAGCAACAGTTGAGGATTCGCCTCGTAAGTGATCTTGACGGTGACCGGCGTCGGGAGCGAGCCTCCGGCGTCGCGAGCGATCGTCCCGTTGGCATAATCCATGTTGTAGTCGGTGCCCTCGACATACGGAGTCGTCGGGGTGCCGGCGAGATCGGACGGAGTCACGACCTCATTCTGAACCGGCTTGTACCGGAGCGCGATCGGATCCTCGTTGGTCAAGGTCACGTGCTCGACGACCTTGGGCAGGAACGAGAACAACGGCACCTCGACCAACTGCACACCATACGGCCGGTGATCGGCGCCCGCCGCCGAGGCGTCGCCGAGACCGGTTGCCCGGGTGCTCAGTTTCTCGACGTACAACTGAGAAAGATCCGGCGCAATGAAAAACCGGAGCGCGGCCTTGTTGCGCCTGAATTTCTGCGGCATGTTGCGGAGCATCTTGCCGAACACCGACAGACCGATGTTTGCGCCCTCGTGATCCACGACGTGACCGGAGTCGGCACGACGCAACCACCCGCCCGGACTTGGCAGGAGACCGAGATACTCGTCTTTGACGTGCTGAGTTGCCGATCCGCCCGAGCGATAGTCGCTCTCGACGATCGACGGCCCGAGGGAGTCGGCGAACAAATACAACTCCTCGAGGTCGTTTGAAAACTGGCGCGCCATAAGCTGCACAATCTTGTCGGCTAGTGCCTGACCCTCGAGATTGATTTCGAGGAACTCGTCGGAGACCTCGAAAGGCACCGCGACGGTCCGGGGCTCGAGCACGATCTTGCTCGTCTCGATCCCGCGCCGGAGACCGGGGTCGGCCGCTTCGGCTTTCGGCAACGCGACGCGCCGGCCGATCCCGATCTTGTCGATCTCGAGCGTCTCGTTGCGGAACCGCTCGACGCGCGCGTTGTTTTTCAACACGCTCTCATCGACAACATAGTCGATGAATTTGTCGGCTTGCGCCGGGTTGAGTTTGCCGGCCGCCGAGAGCGCACCGGTCTCGATCAGGGCTTTCTGCACCAACTCCTCGTTTGAGACTCTTTCGGGCATGACTGATTCCTCCTTGAAAGGTTCGATCGAAAGTGATCCTTTGACTTCTTAGATCGGTTGAGAGAGCTCCGGTCGACGTGCTAGATCACGCCGTCCCAAAACTCCTTTTTCATGGTTTCTTTGTCGGTGCCGCCGTCGCCGTCGACCGACTTGCTCGGCTCGCGGGTCTTTTCGATCTCGTCGAGTCGTTTGGTCACGTCGGCGCGTTCCGCTTTGGCCTCGTCGAGCTCCTTGCGAAGTTTCTCGATCTCCTCCTCGGCTTTCTTGAGCGCGACGCCTCCGGCCGTGCCGACGGCCTTGACTCCTTGTCCCGGATTCGCGTCGTCGGGGAGCTCCTTGACCATGTCGGCGATCGCTTTGAGGGTCTCGGAATCACCGACGTCGCCGGCCAGCTTGATCAGCTTGCCGATCACCTCCTTGATCGCGCTGTTGCGCGAGGGGGTGAACGTCTTGCCCTTGACCACCGGAGCGCCGTTGACGATCACGGTGCCGTCGTCGTGGATCTCGACGGCCGCTTTCTTGACTTCGGCCGGCTCGGGATCGGCCGGGGGATCCGCGGGGGGATCGGCCGGCTCGGGATCGGCCGGGGGATCCGCGGGAGGATCCGCGGGAGGATCGTCGCCGTCACCGTCGGCCGACTTCTTGGTCTCGGCCTTTTTCGCCTGACCTTCGGCCCACTGGATCAGAGCGTCGACCGCCTCCTTGGGTGCGCCCTTGAGACCGCGGAGCATCCCGGCAACCGCGGCCGGGTTCATGGCCTTGAGGATCTCCTTGATCTCCTCCTCGGATTTCTTGACCGCTTCGGCTTTCTTGGCCTCCTCGGCTTTCTTGGCCTCCTCGGCTTTCTTCTTTTCCTCCTCGGTCATCTCCTCGCCTTTCTTGATCTCGTCTTTTTTGAAAGCTCCCATTTCTTTTTCCTCCAGTCGTTTGATTACTAGGAACCGTCTCAAATTGGCCGCTCGATCTACGAGCGAAACCTCGTCAACTTCAACCTCAAGCAACCGTCGCTTTGCTTTTTCGGACATGGCAACCTCAAAACGCAAAAAGCCCCGACATGCGCGGAGCACACATCGGGGCTCGGTTGATCCGATACCCTCTAGCTTTTCAAAACCTCAAACGTCGACGTTGTTGTCGCCGAGCACCCGCACGAGTTGATCGGGTTTCAGGTTGCGCGTTTCTTTCACGTTGACAAGGTTGCCGTCCTCATAGGTGAGGATCACCTGTCCGTAAAATTTCCGCGCCTGAATGCTCTCGTCGTATTTCGCCATGATCTCCGACTGCCGAACGCCTTTCGATTGCTGCAATTGTGCCAAGGTCGAACGCCCCATGTCAAGACCTTTCATATAACCGACGCGGTGCCGCCGATCGAGAGACCCGTGATCTCGCCTGTCTTGACCTGTTGCCACGTGTGATCGTTGAGCACGCGAATTGTCATAAGCCACGTTCCGCGTTTGACTTTTCCCTTGCCGAGCTTCATATCGACCGGCGCGATCCAACTCTCGACGAGCTCGAGACCGTTTTGCCCGAAAATCTTGTGTAGGTTGCCGATCTCGGTTTCCTTGTTGTACCTCGCGAGGAAATTATGCGCCGCTCGCTCGATCGCCTCCTCGTCGATCGTGTCGCCTTGTGCGTCGACCTCGTCGGGCTCGAGCACAACGCCGGTCACGAGTCGCTTGTCGGTGTCGACTTTCTGGATCGGAACCTCGAGTTGCGCCTCGACCATGTCGATCCGTTTCGTGAGGTTGACCTTGATCTTGCCGTCCTGGATCTCCTCGACAAGTCGATCGCGAGTCTCGAGAGCGTTCTCCTTTTCCCAATATCGGAACGCCTCCGGGATCTGTTTTCGGACGCCGGCCGGGAGCGCGGAGATCCCGGTCGGAGGGATCCAACCCTTTTCGACCGCGTCAAGCCCGAGCACATACGGCATCGGATTCTCCGGCCGGGTTGCGATCCACCTCGATCCAATTTCGCTCGGTGGGATCTCCTTGGTCACGACGACCACGTCGACGCCCTTGTGCACGTCGGCCCATTTCTCCGGCACCTCTCCGGTCGTGACTTTTTTCTCACCGACGATCTCGAGATATCCCTCGACACCGCGATCCTTGAATCCCTGTTTCCATGCCTCGAGGTGCTCCTCGCAAAACCACGCGCGCCCGCGGCCGTCGGCCCACAACACGTCGACCTCGGGAGCTCGCTTGCACCCTTCAAACATGCAACGCGACCTCGAGTGTCGTGCTTTCACGATCGGAAAAGCGACTTGCTTGAGAATCAACCGGCACCGGCCGAGCTCGCCGTGCAACCAAAACTCGCGCAACCACGGCTTGACCGCTCCGATTTCGGCGAGACCTTTCTCGACAATATGAAACACACCCGGAAATTCCGAGTTGCCGCCGATCGGATCCTGCCCGCCCTCGCCTCGCTTGGTCACGCCCTCGACGTCAAGCCACTTGAGCGGGTGCAAGTCCTTTCGCACGGCCGCGGTCTCCTCCCGTTGGAACCAATCGCCGCCGATTTCCTGCGCGGCCGCGAGTGTCTCGACGGGCTCCGCGTTGGTCGGATTCTGCTCGAGTGACCAACCCTCGAGGAGGTTGCCCTTTTCGATCCTCAAGTCAACGTGCGACTCGCCGCCGCGCCAGTGTCGGTGAACCGTGAATCGCCGCGGCGCCTCCGGGTCGAGTCGTTTCTCGAGCTCGACGATCTCGCCGTCGGTCACGTCGACGAGGAATTCCTCTCCGGCCGCGGCCTTTTTTGTCGTCTCGAAATTCGAGACAACGAGCGTCGTGAGATCGGTGCGGCGTTCGCCTTTCTCGTCGCGCGACGTGAGACCGAGACCGGTGCGGGGGATCGCGATCCGCTTGATCTTGAATCCGGCCGCGCGAAGTTTCGACATGAGTTTCGATCTCGCGCCGTAGGTCAAGACAAACTTGCCCTTGAGATTCTTGAGCGTCTCGACGAATTTCTCCTCGTCGAACTTGCCCTCGCCGAGGTCGGCACAATAACCGGCATACGGCGGATCGAGAAAGAAAACCGTTCCCTTGCTGTCGTGCGCTTTGATCGTCGCGGCGTAGTCGCCGCACATGAGACGCACTCCCTTGAGTCGCTTGCGGCCGCGCTCGATCCGGCCGAGTATCGTGTCAACCGGGTTGCGGCCGTCGCGAACCGGGTTGTATCCCTTGCCGCGCGTCGACCCGTAGGAGAAAAACGAGACGTACAAGAATTTATACAACCGCTCGACCCGGTTGCTCGGTTGCGATTTGTGCAGTCGCCGGAACGTCGCACGCTTGCCGACCCAATCCTTGCCCCGGAGTTGCTCGAGCTCGGCGTTCGTGATCGCCTTGACGTCTTTGTACGCTTGCACGATCGACTCGTCGAGATCGTTGAGCACCTCGACGTCGCACGGCTCCTTTTTGAAAAGCACCGCGGCGCCTCCGGCAAAAGGCTCGACATAGGTTGAATGCGACGGGAGCATCTTGACAAGCGCCTCGGCGATCCGCGCCTTGCCTCCCGGCGAGGCAAACACTCCCGGATTCGGATCGACCCGTTTCTCGAGGTCGTCGAGGATCTTTGGTCGCATGGGTCGTGTCCAGTCGGGTTGCTTGCTCTCATACTCCTCGAAATCCTCCGAGAGATCGTCGAGCCCGTTGTCGGGCGGTGCCGGATGTTTCACACCGCGGCCGAAAAGCTCGTCGACGATCCGCGCGTGCTCGTTGACAAGCGCACTCGTCGGCCGGCCGGGTTGCCGAAACTCGAGGTGCAAATCCCAATGTCGAGCGACAAGTTGCTCGCTCGCTCGGTCCTCGAGGTGAGAGGGATCCCACGGCGTGTCGGAACGCGGATCCGATTTCTCGACCTTGCCTCCGATCGGGATCCGGTAGGTCTCAGAGTGCACGAGCTCAAGCTCGTTGATCACGATCTCGTCGCCGAGCTCCGGGAGATTCTCGATCCGCTCGCCGGCCTCGAGATATGCGAGCGTCGCGTGCGGAACAAACCCGTGTGTCTGCTCGTCGGCCGGGAGACCGGCCTCGGTGAGCGCGGCCTTGAGCACGAGGTGCACCTCGGCCAACCCGGGAGCGTCAAGGAGAGCAACGAGCGCGGTGCTCCGCTCCTCGCCTTTCTCGGCGCCGTCGAAATATCCCCAACCCTGCAACCGGGCCTTGACCGGCCCGAGCTCGAATTTCTTGAGCGCGTCTCTCGCCGCCGCCGCGGCCTTGCTTGCGACCTCCTCGGTGATCTCCTTGTCGCTCGGCACATACAACAAGGTCACGTGATCGACGTCCTCGGGATCCGCGCGATCTTTCACGAGTGCGGTTGAAAGCTCCGAGAGCTTTGTGCGGATCGCCTCGGGCAATCGAAAGCATACAAAGATTTTCGAGGCGTCGTTGCGGATCTGTTTCACGACCTCAAACTCGCCCTTGAAAATCACCGGCGCGAAAGTGACCTCCTCCTGATCCTCGACGAGGAGTGTTCCTCCCTTGCCTTTCGCCGGCGCGAGCTTGCCGCCGTCGTCAAGCGCCGGCGTGTCGATCGACTTGATCACCGGGTGAGCGACACCTCGCTCGCCCGGAACGCGAGCTCGCCGCTTTCGAGACCTCGGCCCCGGTTGCGGCGCCGGCGTCGGGTCAACTTGTCGTCGTTGCTTTCCCATGTCTCACCTCGTGATCTTATCTTTCGGCACGTACCGATGCCGAGTCAACAACTCCTTGAGTTTTTCGATAATGAGGATCCTCGAGTCGCCGTCGTGTAACATGAGGAGCTCGTGCGCGAGTGCCTCGTCGTAAGTTTTGTTTTTGATCGCAAGCTCCGCGACCTCAAGTGATCCCTCGACGTCGTTGCGTTCCAATTCATAGATCGACTCTGGCATTTCTCACCCCGAAAATCGCATGTATCTTGCTTTCGGCACCGGGTCGCCTCGCCGCTTCGCGCGCTTGCGTACCGCGGTGACTAATTTTTTCTCCGACCTCTCCCGAACCTCCTTGCGGATCTTTTCGGTGAGCTCCTTGATCTGTTGCTTGCTCAACCCGGCCGTGAGCTCCGACGGCACCTCAACCGCGGCCGCGAAGTCGTCGAGAAACTGTTTATGCGTTGATATGAAATGAGACGTGCTTTGCATTCTGATCGTTGCATCCGACGCGAGGTGCCGGCCGACGTTGCTTTTCCTGTATGGAATGACTTTCGACTCCTCGACGAACTTGTCGGAGTAGGCTTGCCATGCCTTGCGCCGGCCGACCACTTTTTTGAACGCTCCCTCGACCGTGTCCGCAAGTGCCTCGACATACTCCTTGTAGTCGGATGCTCGCACCTCTTGCCATAGCAACCCGAACTTGTCTTTCATGATCCGTTGAGCGGTCAACTCGACTGCACCCTCCTCGAGCGGAACTCCCATGCCGTAATAAGCCTCGGACAATAACGGACTGTGACCATGCACTCCCTCGTGCACGAGAGTTTTCATACCATGCACACGATCTTGATTCTTGATCGCTTGCATCGTCCCGGCTTTCGCCGGCTTGATCTTGCCGTCGAGTAGATCAATCGCGTCGTCGATCGACGACGAGCGCATTCTGATCGCTCCTTGCCAGCTATGCGTTCCCAAAACGCCGACCATGTGCTCGGTCTCGAGCACTTCGAGCATTGCGATCGCGTCGTCGAGACCGCGGATCGCGTCTTTGGAAACAAGACCATACTCGGCAAGCAACCCGTTGAGCTCCTGTCGTGCCGCGATCTGTGCCTGCGGTGTGATCGCAACCCCGGCTTTCGCGTTGCCGGCTGTCGTCCTGATCTTGCGACCGAGCGCGGCCGACAACCGTTGCGTCGAAAAAGTGTTGATCGGTTTCGTCGGGTGCGTCTTGAAAGGAGGAAACGGTTTCGTCGGAGGCTTGACCCCGGGAGGTGTCGGAATCGGCACCGACTCGGCGCCGAACGCCTCCCACGATCCGGCCTCGGTCGAGACGTCGACCGTGCACCGGCACCGGTAATGATACGGAGGGAGCGAGAGACCGGCCTCGGCGTATGCCTGCGCGTCGGCCGGGCCCTGCTTACCTGGCAACCCCGATCCGATGTTGTTGAGCTTTTCCATGCCGCGGTTTGAATCTTGGATCCACGGGTGCACGGCCTTGACCGCGTCGCGATACTCCTCCGGCGACTGTCCGGGGATCTCCGCGATCGCGAGCTCCTGTTGCATTTGCTGCGCGCCTTGCGCGACGGTGAAAACCTTTCCGTCCATGTGCGCGCACACTCGGCACGTGCGAGAGTCGCTCGGATTTCGGATCTCGTATTTCGTGATCCCGAGATCGATAAAGGAACGCATTTGACCATGCACCCGGCCGACGGTTGCGGCGTTGGCCGCGAGTCCCTCGAAATACTGTGCTTGCGTCCCGTGCCAACCTCGCGGAGTGCGGACGTGCGAGAGGTTTTCCGCGACCCGTTGTTGCATGAGCTCGCCGGCGCGTTGCCGATTCGTGCCCGCTTCAATGAGAGATCCGCGAGCGGTGTCTCGGATCGACTGTGAAATGTTGTCGTCGTAATGTCGACCGATCCAGAACACTTGACGATCGACGAGAGCTCCGGCCGCGGCCGTGTCGACAACGTCGAAAGTCGGGAGCGCGACGGCCGCACGAGGCACCGTTGCTTTCTCGAGCTCCTTGATCTCCTCCGGGTTGCGTTGCCGGGCCTCGAGATATCCGTTGCGCGGGATCACGTACCGGAACACCCGAGCGATCGATTCGACGTATGCCGAGAGAGACTTGTTTGCCTGCCAACCGCGATCGGTCTTGCCCCCCTTGCCGGATCCGTCGCCCTCGTATACCTGGAAATACGCGACCCCGTTTTTCCCGACGGCGTTTGCAGCCTGTCGGATCACCCGGTCGCGTGCTTTCGGATCCTTGATCACGTTGAGCACATTCGCGACCGTCGCAGTCGCCGCCCCTCCGTTGCGGATCCGCGCGGCCGCTTTCTTGTTATGCTCCGGCGTGCGCGCAAAAGGATCCCAAACGACGTTTGTCACGCCCCGGCCGGAGAGATATCGGGTCGCGGTCTCATACTTGCCGCCGCCTATATCGGCATTGACCCGGCCTCGGCGAAACTTCGCCCGACGAAACACGCTCGGGATCGTGTTGACCGAGGTGTCCTCGCTCGTGACCTCTTGGATCGGGATCGACCATAGATCACCTTTTTTGACTTCGGCCGTGAAAGGCGACGGTCCCTTGTACGCAAGTGTTCCACGAGTGAGGCGCCCGCCTTTTTTCCAGCCGGCGATCCGCGCGAGTCTATATATTTCTCGAAAGTCTCGCTTGTACCTCGGCGCGATCTCCCGGGCCCACCCGGACATGATCCCCTTGACCGCTCGCGAAATCTCGGCCGCACTCTTGCCGGCGCGTGCCATGCTACCCGCGCGCTCAACCGCGCGTCGCTTGCGAGCGTTCCATTTCGCGTTGAGATACTCGCGGAGTCGGGTTTCGATCCGCGCGATCCGTGCAACCTCGGAGATCCCGATCGCTTTCGCGATTATCGCGTCGACGGCCGCGAGCCCGTCGTGCAATCTGTCGAGCTCTGCTGTCAACTACTCCTCCCCGTGCTCGTGAGGAATCGCCTCGACCTCCTCGCGCCAACGCTTTTCAAGACGCTCGCGCATACGCTCGAGACGATCGACCGTTGCCGCCTCCTCGAAAAGATCGGGGAGGTCTGATCCGGTGAGCATTTCGATCGCCTTGAGCGCGGTCACCTGTTGACCAACCTCGGCAGGGTCGGCCTTGTTTTTCACGGCCTGCGCCATTGTCTCGGAGAAAGGCCGGTCGACCGGGAAACCTTCCGGGAAAGGAGGGAGCTCAAACCCGAGGATATCCTCGAGCATGATCCGCGCGATCCTCGGAGTCATGCCGCCCGTTTTCTCGGCGCCGGCGAGGATCTTGACAAGCTCGGTGTTGTCGGTCGTGTTGGGTGAGTTGGTTTTGTACCGATGCAACGGGTAACCCATTGCAGGAAAGATCCTCAAATTTATGAAGTCGTCAAAGTCGTCGCGCTCCGGCGCGAACACTTGCTCGTCGGCCATGCGCCGCGACGCCTCGACCGTTGCTCTCGTGTATTCGTCGGTCCGGCCGACGAGGAGAGGAGGCAACCGGAACGCGCGCCGGATCTTGTCTTGGTTGTTTTTCGAGTAGTTTTGAAATAGAGCATCCTTGTGCTGTTCCGAGGTGAGAGGCTTGACGTCGATCTTGACTTGCCCGGAATCCTCTCCCTCGACCTCCGGCGACTCGGCCTCGACGATAATGAACTTTGAAAAATTGTCTTGCCCCTGGATCTGCGCCTCGGTGAAATCCTTGATCCTGTCGATCGACCCTTGAGTGAGTTGTCCGTTGCTCACAAGGAGAAACATTGACGGGATGTTGTTGTTTGAAAACGTAATATAGTTGATCTCCTCGGACGCACGATCGCCGAAGATCGAAAGCAGGTTGCCGACGTACCGGGGGATCCCATACGGCGAACGCGACGAGTAGAGCTTGAGGTGCACGATCTCGTTTGCGCGTTTCTCGACCGGAATCTTTTTCTTTTCGGATTCCATTTCGCCGGTGTCGCAATCATAGTGCCTCGGGTCTCCGAATTCCTTGAACCAACGGACTGCAAGACCACCGGCAAAAGAAAGATCGCGCCGGTGCAATATCCGGCCTTGTACGAAACGGCGAAAGCGACGACTCGCCTTGATCGTCTCAATTGCGATCGAACCGTCTTTTTGGATCTGCAACATTGGCACGTCGTACAGATCGAAATCGGGCTCGAGCTTCGCGAGTCGCATTTGATACGACGGCACGTGCGAGAATGCTTGGATCTTGCCGGCGACGTTTCGGATCACCTCAAAATAAGCGTTCCCCGTGTGCTCGAGATCGACGCGGAGCTTGCGTCGAAACTTGGTAAAGGAATCAGGGAACGCGGCATACGCAAAAAAGTTGTCGAGCTGGATCCTCTCGGCCTTGACTTGCCCGACGATCTTTTTCTCGTCGTCGGTGAGGTCGGGCTTTTCGATATTGACCCGCGGGATCAACCGATGCCCGAATGCTTCAATGTTGGTTTCCATTGCCGCGATACATTGCCCGAGCTCGGTTGAGTGTTCCGATAACATGGCAAGGGTGAGCATCTCGAAAGGAGGCTCGATCACTTCGCCCGTCTCGATCAGATTCTCGAGAGGATCCTCGGGCAGTTGTTTCGACTTTCCTTTCGCGGTCTCGGTGATCGACTCTTGCTTGCGAATCGGAAAGACGAGAGCTCGGACGTTGCGCCTTGCGCTCCGGCCGGAGAATTCCTTTTGTGTTTTTTTCGCGGCGTCGGTCATTGTTTCCTCCTAAAGGAGACCGGGCTCCTCCGACCGGCCGGCTCTCCTTTTTTTTCTCTTGCGACTCGTGCGATATGCGAGATCGAATGCGTCGAGCCCGTCGCGGAGTTTGTACCCCGGGAAAAGCACGAACTGATCGATCAACGGCGCCATGTTGCGCCGGAAAAAAACCCGCTTGCCCTCGAATAGAGGTTGCAACTTGAGCGCGCGGGTCATTTTGTCCTTGTCGGTATAGATCGGGATAAATCGAAGGTTGCGATCCTCGTGCTTGACTTGCTGGTAGAACGCTTTTTGGTACGCATTCGACTCGACACCCGATCGGATCGGGTCGTGCGTATCATACAACTCAAGCGCCTTTTTCGTCTGCTTTGGAAACGAAAGGTAACCGAGGAAATAATCGAGCACGTAAATGTTGTCGGAGATATCCAACCCGATCATGACCGTCGCGAATTGCGCGTTGTCCCGGGTCTCCTTTTCACTCACGGCGAGGTCGGTGCCCTGATAAATGCGAAGCGATCGCGGTATGTCGGCGTCGTCAATGATCTGGCAATCGTCGTATTGGAACACCGCGCCTTTCATTGCCTCGGTGTCGCATTGATATTGCGCGTTGAAAATGATCGTGCCCGACTTTTCTTTCTTGCTCTCAAACCATGCCGGCGTGTGTTTCTCCGGCCAAGGGGATCGCCCCTCCTCGTCGAGCGCCGGAATGATCTGGTGATGCTCCTTGAGCTCGTTGAGGATCAAGTGACCGTATAGGTCGTCGTAGTGATACCGCGTTCCGAGTCGGTGGTATTCTCCGCGGTGCTCGACCTCCGAGTCGGGAGGCTCGAGACACGGCTCGAGGGTTTGGTAGTACCACGTCCGCACTTTCTCGCGCATGTAGCGCGTCCGGCTGTTCTCCTCGTCGATCAAGTCGTCTGCAATGATCACGTCGACGTGTCGCGAGACGATCGTCGCGTCACAACCACAACACGCGATCGACGGCTCCTTGTATGGCTTGGTCCGCGGGAGCACCTCGATCTCGAATTCGTCCCACTTCGAGACGCGCCGCGGATCGTAATACTCGCCGAAAATATCCGCGAGTCGTTGGTTGCCCTCAAAGTGATTCTTGATCTCCTTGAGAAACGATTTCGCGTTGCTCGTTGTCTTGCTCGCGAGGAGGATCCGCAAGTCGGGATTCTTGAGGAGGAGGTGAATCGCTTTGACCACGGTACAGATCGTCGACTTGCCGGCGCCGCGGTAGACAAGTTGCAGATTGTCGGGGTGTGCGAATTGATAGATCAACATTGCAAGGTGAAACGGTTGCACTTCATACCCGAGGATCATGACCGCAAGGATATCGATCCGGTTGCGTTCGATCACCGCACGCCGGATCAACTCGTTGCTCATGCCTCTATAATGAGAATAGAGATCCTCGAGTTGCGCGCGTGTCGCGTCTGCTAGAGCTCGAGGGTTGCCCTCGAGCAACGGTACAACCGATCCACCCATACACGCCGCCTTTTATCGCACGTGCTCGTCGAAACCTGCGACCGAGATCGTCGTTTTCTCTCCGGCACCGCCGTTGCCGCTCGTGACCTTGACCAACATGATCCGACCGAGACACTCGACCACCGCTTGCCAGCCAACATTTGCCGCTTTCGCGGCAAAGTCGATCGAGGTGTGTTCCGCGAGAAACTTTCCGACCGATGCCGACCAAAAATGAACGCTCACGGCCGGCGTCGCACCGCCCTCGGGTTTCACGTCGATCAATGCAAAACGATTGCCTTGCATGTTGATCCCGGATCCCCTTGTCGTCACGTCGGCCGGGTCGTTGGCCTCCTCGAGAAACCTATGGTGCACAAATTCCGGCGCCTGTTTCGGCGAGCTCTGATTGACTAAACTCATGATCCTCTCCTCAGTCGTGACCGTCGAAACCGGCAACTAAGATCCGGCATTTCTTGCCGGCCGGAATCGCATCGTAGTTGCCGCCCGTGATCTTGACCAACATGATCCGGCCGAGACACTCGACAGTCGTTGCCCACGGCACGTCGACGCCCTTTGCTGCGAAGTCGAGCGCGGTGTGCTCCTGAACAAATTTCCCGAATGCCTCCGACCAAAAGTGCACGCTCACGGCCGGATTTGATCCGCCGTCCGGGTGCACCTGGATCGCGGCGTACCGTTTCCCGGCCATGTTGATCCCGGTTGCCTTGTCGGTCACGTTGAGAGGATCGTTTGCATTGTCGAGGAATCTGTGCGTCACGAATTCGGGTGCCCGTTTTGGCGCGCTTTGGATTTCTTCTGCGGGCATTGCGTTCTCCTTTGTGGGAAAAGAGGAGACCGACCTCCGGCCGTCGCGAAATTCTCCCCGGGGGGGAAAGGGAGGTCAATCGATCGGAACCTTCGGTCGGTCTCCTCAACCTTGCGGGCCGACGATCTAGTCGATCGCGACGTACCGCACGAGCTCACCGCTCACGTTGAGGTCGGAATCCGACCCGAGCGTGAATCCGTCGGACAACGGGGTGATCCCGTCGGAGGTCACGAGCGAAATGTCGGTCGTGCCCGCGCCGGACGTGACAACCTTCCGCATGGAATCGTCGGCCATGCCTTCGATCCATTCGGCGTCGGCGTCACCGTCGACGTTGAGGATTCGGACATACGACGGCCGGAACCCAACGGTCCGCACGTTGAGATCCGATCCTGTCCCGTAAAAGGAACCTGTCACTTTGCGAGAAACTCCTGAGCCCATCCTACACCTCCTTTTTCGGTGTATCGCCCCTTGACGGCGTCGACACTAGGCCACATGCCGGGCCTGTCCCGGTTTCGGAACTGGGGGCTTGGTTGATTAGTTGACCGTGGATCTTTTTGACACAACGAGGACAGAGTCGGAGAGCTTGCAAGGGGAACACAACGGCGAGCTCGAGATCGTCGCCGCATGTACTGCATTGCATTCGCCAACGCTTGCCCTCCTCCTCGGGCGGGAGTTTCCAGATCGTCCACGTTGCAAAATGAACTTCCGGTTTGCCCTCCTCGGTCATGCACGATCCTCCGGCGCCGAATGATCCCTGTTACCACATGAAAAACCTACTTGTCCAGATCCTTGATCAAGTCCTCGACGAGAGCATACGGGATCGCCGTGCCCCCCTCCTGATCCTCGTGCCGGATCCGGCCGTCCTCGATCGCGAGCTTGAGGTTTACCAGCCGGCGCCGAACGTCGTTTTCATACGGCCACATCCGGTAATAATCCCACCCGGTAAACTTCGGAATGATCCAATCGAACGACGACTCGCGGATCGATCCATGCCTCCAAAAGTTGACCGCGAGATTCATTGCATACCCGCGGAGCTCGAGCTTTGTGCGGAGCGGCGCCGGGAGCGGCGCGACCGAGACGAGCGTTCCGATCCCGAGCACGGCAACCACGACCCACTTGATCCACGCGACCGGGCCCGGCGTCGGCGCAACGAGTGCAACGACAAGGAGCACGAGAAAAACAAGCGCGAGGATCTGAGGGAAAAGATATCCGAGCGTGAATCGAAACCAACCTTTTGATTTTCGATCCCATAGGTGCACAAATTCGTGCATTAGGATCTTGAAAGCGCGCGTCGTATTTCCCGAGACGAATTCCCTCGAGGGAAAATAGACTCTCGGGTATCGCGTTGTTGTGTACTTTTTGAGATAGTCGCGATTGAAGATCCAGACAAGCACCGCGAGCACCTTGCTCGACCACGACTCGTTTTTGTACCTGATCTCGAAATCCGGGATCGTCTGTTTGACCAACTGCACCCCGGCGTCGAAAAGATTTGCTTTCGCCATTGTCACACCTCCCGCAAGTGAGGTTGCACCTTGAAAGTCTGCACGGTGCGTTCGACTGATCTTGTTTCCGCGATCGGTGTTGCGACAACGGCATGAGGGGGGTTGACGTCAACCACCTCGCAATGCGAGGCGTGCCCACTCACTGAAAATCCGTAGTACGGGCACTCGTTGACAAAAGGACATTCTCGATCGCAGATCAGTTTGTCTCCCATCCTGATCATGGTTTCGGTTTCTCCTCAACCAAAGACCAAGAAACAACCAGACCCACCCGTCGATCGATGTTGTCGAGTAACCTCCCCGAGGAGTGCGTCGCACTCCGCGTTCGCCCCATGCGAGCGGCCCGAGTTGAAACTTGAAATCCTTGGTCATGCGATCCTCCAAACTGAAAACGGCCGGCGCGCGGCCGGCCGAGGATCTGGTTTTGGAACACTACCCGGGATCGGTTGCCTCCTCGTCGGAATTTCTCTCTTGATCCTGGATCCACTTGAGCACGTCGCGGGCAGTCGCGACCATGAGGTCGCGATTTTTTTGCGGCACCTTTGCCCACGGCACCGAGCTCGCCTTGCGCGTCGAATACTCGAAAAAGGGAGCAAGTCGCTCATAGGTTTCGTGGAACGCTTGCGCGAGCGCCTCGGGTGTTATGCAACCGGGCGCCGACGTCTCGGCTTTCCAGAATGGAGGATTGTTGATCTCGGCGAGTGCTTGCTTGTAGTCACCGCAAAAACGGACGGCGCGATCGTCGACGTATGCGATCGCCGGCACCTTGCGATCGGTGACCTCGTCGACATACTCGGCGAGACCATGTGAGCGCAACCATGCGTCGACACCCGCGGGATCTTTCGTCGAGAGGATCACAACTCGAAACCCTCGGGTGTTGAGCTCCTCGAGGAACTCATAAGCGCCCGGCCGCGGGGGATCCCAATGCTCGGAACCCTGCCAACCCTTGTAAGTGTCAAGCACCCCGTTGAGGTCGACACAAACCGTCAATCGTTTTTCGGACATTCGCTCTCACTCCTTGACCACCTTTCGGCCGCGGTGCACCTTGTTGGCTTTCGCCTTATTCGTGCGCGGTTTCTCTCCGGGTGGTAGCAACGGAGCGGAGCGGTGAAGTGTTCCGGGATCGATATCGATCAAGTTTGCGTCACCGATCGATTGCATAAGCTCCTCGAGCTTGAGGAGCTCATGCGCGATCGTCGCTCGCAATTCCTCGTCGCCAAGTTTGGCAACGACAACCCCGACCGCGAGCTCGCGTCGCTCCGCTTTCCTTTCGATCAGACCAAAGTCTTGCCCGACCTTGATCACCTTGTCGTAAATATCGGAACGCGCTTTCACGGCCGAGACGAGCGCGGTGTAGTGTTTTTTGCTGTCGAACTTTTTGCTCATTTCGGTGAGGTCGCGAATGCAACCGGCTTGCTGAATCACATATTGAGCGTATATCTCCTCGGTGCGTCGACCGCGGAGATTGTCGGCCTCGAGAGCAAGTGCCTCGTTTTTGATCTGGTAGTATACCTCGGCCTCGAGGGAGAGCTCGCCCATGATCTCCGAGTCGGTCTTGCCCTCCTCGATCTTCGATAGGACATTCGCGACCCGGCCGGCGTGCTCGAGTTTTTCTATGTCAAGACGATCTGTCAATCGTCGGCGCCCTCCGATTGGTTGCATGGTAGCAGGGCAAAAACCGGCCCGTCAAGACCTTCAAGAGACACCGTCTCTCGACCGGTGTCATTCACGACACCGGTGAGAGACGATTGCAGAGCGTGAGGGTGTGCCGACCGGGTCGGTCTAGGGGTTGGCCTCGGCCTCGGGCGCCGGCGAGCTCTCCGGGGATTTCTCGGCCCCGGGTGCCGGCTCGAGATCGGCGAGACCCTCGCGCAACCACGCGGCCGGGATGCCGGCGAGCGACGCGAGCACTTGCAGGTTTTGCGTTTGCGGTTGGGCGCCTCGGCGCCAACGGCCGAGCACGTTGCGCGAGACACCGCACGCCTCGCACACCTTGCGATCCGATCCGAGTCGGTCGACCGCCAGCATGATCGCGAGCTCAACCGACGAACGCCGGCGACTCTTGCTCATGCCCTTGCCAAAGTAAAAGATCAACTGTCCTTTCGGCATGACTCTCTCCTTTCAAGGCAACAACGCCTCGAGTTTGGGTTTCAGGTTTTTCATGTAGCGCGCGAGCGCCTTTCCTTTCGATCCGAATTCATCCCGCCATGTCTCGGCGAGGAAATCACCGATCTCGATCAGATATTGCAACGAGGTGAGGTCGAGAGTCACGCGATACCGCGGCCGCTTGCCCTCGATCCTCTCCGCGGCCTCCCACACTTTCGCGAGTGCCTGTTGCCCGGCCGGCGAGTAGGAGCGCACCGAGTCAACCTCGAGCGCCTCGACGTGCAAGTAGAACTCCTCGGTCATTGTGATCACGGCGCGATAAACCGAATCGTCCGGCCGGCCGAGCTTGCCGAGGAATTCCCCGATCCTCATTGCCGCGGTCAAGACCGACGGCGAGAGCTTCGCACGTCTCCGGTTGTTGCGTGCGCTCGCCTCGAGTTGCGCGCACGGCTTGCAGAGCTTGAGCTTTGAAACGTGCCGCGCGTCTTTTACGACCCACGGTTTCCACGCGCCGCGGCCGTAGTGTTTCCCGACGGTGTATGCGCGCGAGAGACCGACGCCGTACACAAGGATCACTCGGTCGCACTTTGGGCATTTCATGATTCCCTCCTCCGGCCCGGCACGAAATCACGCGGGTCTCGGTTATCGTTGAGGCACGCCGGACAGATCCAGACGATCCCATTCCGGCGCGTCTCGAGTTTCCAGCCGGCCGGCGTATAGAGGATCTTGCCGCCCGGGTTGAGACGCGCGATCCCGCGCATCGGGCATTTCAGGCATTCGATCGGAAAGTCGGTCACGACGATCCCCTTTCGAGCATGGCCTCGGCAGTCGCGAGGAGCTCCTCGAATTTCTCGACCCCGTACCGGCCCGACTTCTCGGTCACGTACACGGGCGCCGCGACGAGATACTCCTCGATCCGGGGGAATCCCTCGCCGGTGTCTCGCACCCGGGCCCGGCGCCCGCCGATCCTGCCCTCGGCCTCGGCGCGTGTCATGTCGCCGGCCCGGCCGTCGTCGCCGTTATTGCGGACGATCGATCGCTCGGTGCGGCCGCGCTTGCTCGGGTCTGCTTTCCTGGGAAGCATGACCCGGCGCATCCGATACACGGTCCACTTGAGCGCGTTGAGGCGCGCCTCGAAAAGCTCGAGCGCCTCGGCGTTGCCCGACTTCTCGATCACCGACCGGAGCGACTTCGATTTGAAAAGCATCATTCGGGGATTGAAGCGGAGCGCGACCTCCTCGATCTCGAGCGCGGCCGCGGCGCCCTCGGGCTCCTCGACGTACCGGCCGACGGCCTCGCCGCAACCTCGAGAGAACGGACAAAAGGAGCACGCCGACTTGCGCCACTCGACGCCGGTCACCTCTCGGATGTAGTCGACGCACTTTGCGCGAGACCAACCCCACTCGATCAAGGGATACCAGCCGATCCGGCCGGGAGTGTCGCCGCCGTAAAACTGATCCTTGTCACGGCGCCGGGTCTCCTCGGAGTTGAAACCGATCACGTGCCGGAACTCTCGACCCTCGAGCTCGTCGCCGATCCACTTGTCGAGCACCCAACCCTTGTATTTGATCGAGCACTTTCTCACGCCGCCCGAGGTCGGGATCGTCGCGGCCGCGCGGAGCTCGTCGCTCAACTTGTAGACACCGTCGATATGGATCCCGGCCGGCTCGCGCGAGTCCTCGAGCACGTCGATCCCCTCGGCCTCGAGCAGACCGGAGCGTGCAACTTGCACGAACCGCACGCCGGCCTCGCGGAGTCTCGGGAGGATGTGCTCGCGGCACAAGTCCGCGGTCGAGTCGAATTCGTCGCCGACCTGTGCGGTGATCACGATCAGATCCTCGAGCTCGAAATCGCGCGAGGTCGGATCCTCCAACCACCGGAGGAGGAGCGCCGTCGAGTCGACGCCCATTCCGTAAGAGAGGATCACGCGGTTGTCGGTGTGCTCCCGGATCCAACACGTATCACAGATCCCGTGAGAGACCGCGGCGTCGGCCGGGTCGCCCTTGATCGTCTCGTTGCAATGTTGGCACTTGGTCTGCATGACCGCCTCCTACCGATCCCCGAGGTCGAGCACGACCGCGGAGAGGTTGTCGCAGTACACGCCGGAGACGCTCGCCTCGACCTTGCTCTCGAAAGTCTTGCGGTCGATCACGATCCGCTCGACCGAGTAGGTGTCCTCGGGATCCAGGGTGATCGCGACCTTGACGATCCGGCGAGCGGTGCGCCGGCCGACCTCGAACATGAGGTAGGTCGGAGCGGAGACGGCGTTGCGAGCGCCGCATGACATCTTGACGCCGATCGAAATCTGCGACCAAGCGGTCGCTGCACACATGGCAACCTTGCTCGTTTCCAGTTTCGCCTTGCTCATGATCCGCTCCTTTCGCGATACGCGGCGATCCGCGCGTCGAGCTTCGCCTTGAAAGCCTTGCGAGCCTCGCACTCGGAGGAGCGCCGGCCCATTTCGATCAGGAGGTCTTGACCTGTGAGGTTGCTCACGTCGGCGTTGAGATCCACCGTCCCGGCCTTGTGTCCCTTGCTCATTGTCTCCTCCTTGGTTTGCGTCACGTCGGTCATGTCCTCTATAGTGTGCAAACGGTGTGCCAAAGCACACCGGCTGTAAGTGTGCGTTTTCACATTGCCCGGTTGCGTCAAAAGGGCGAAAAATCCCCGCAATACTTGCGACCATGCACTTTTTGCCATGCAATTTTGCGAAATTGCGCGTTTTCGGGGGTTTGCGAGGGAAGTTTTTGGTGTGAGATTGCACATTTTGCGACCCCTCCCTCAACTCTCCGTTTTCTTTGGGAAAGCGGCCTTGATTGCGCGCCGCTTGCGCTCGGGGGTTGTCGCCCGCCAGTGTACCGCCTGCCATGCCCGATCCAGCGCGGCCGAGACCTCGGGCAACTCCCACCGGGCCAACCCCTCGCCGTTGACGTCGTCGGCGAGAAACCCGGCCGGGTCTCTCAACCACCGGCGCCGCTCCTCGTCGGTGAGCGCGAGCTCGTCGGCGACCTGTTGCGCGAGTTTCGGGGTGATCCAGCCGGACGGGTCGGCGATTTCGTCGGTGTAGTCTCCGGCCGTGCCCATTGCCCCGGCCGGCGCGCCCTCGGCGAAAGCGTACCCGAGGAGATCATCGGCGACGACGTCGAGCGCGCGGGTGAGCTTGCGCGGGTTGCGGCCGCGACCGACGTTCGCCCGGATCAGGTTTGAGTCGAGCGAGACCTCGACCCCGGAACACTCGAGCGCCTCGACGAGCGCCGGCGCCCGGCGATTTGCGGCGCCGAGTCCGAGGAGGTGCACGGCGCCCGGCCGGCACCGGCGCGCGAAGTCGAGCACGGCCTCGTCGGAGGTTGCGTTTTTCTTCATTGGGAGCGCCGGCACAAGCGAGTCGACGGGAGCGAGCTCGAGCTCGAGCACCCGGCGCCAAAAGTCGGCCTTGTCCTCGCCTTGCAGAGCGACGAGCACCCGGGCGCCGAGCGCGGCGATCCGGGCGATCTCCTCGCGGTAGGTCTCGAGCCTCTCGAGCGTCTCCTCGGGGAATCCGACCATGTCCGGCGCGACGACATACAACGACGGCCCGAGCGCGGCCGCGAGGGTCTCATACAATGCGAGACGCTCGCGCCAGTCGGCCGGGGAGATCGGCTTGACCACCCGGGGCCCGGCCGGACCGAAAGCGACCTCGGAAAAAGCGCCGGAGTCGACGAAAACCGGGATCCCTGTCCCGGCGAGCGCGAGCAATTCCTCGAGCGCGGACGTCGACCCGAGGATCTCGTCGGCGACCACACCGATCGGGTGATCGACCTCGGAGAATCCCCGGATCTCGCCGGGCCGATTGGATCCGCTCGCGAAGTAGATCACGACTCGAGCTCCTCGGCGAGGAGGTCGTTGACCTTGCGGGCCTCGCGGTGAGCGTTGACCTCCTCGAGGATCGCGACGGCGATCGCGGCCGCGGTGTCGATCTCGAAATCGATCGCGCCGGCGAGCGCGTTGACCGCCTTGACCTGATCCTCGGTGAGGTCGGCCGGCAACCACCGGGGGGAACTCATGACTCCCTCCGGCCAGAAAGGATCGCGAGCGCCCGGAGCGCGGCCTTGCAGACCGCCGCGGTTGCCTGGGAGTCGCCGCGGAGCGGGGAGTCAAACTCGATCCAAGTCTCGAGCGCGCCGGTCCGGGTGTCGTACCCGCCGACAACGGCCTCGACCCACCGGTCGGAGACCGCCTCGACGATCCGCACGTCGCGAGCCTTGCGCCGGAGCTTGTTTCCGCTCCGACTGTATTTCTCGAAGTCGACCCGGAAAACCCGGCCGTTGAGCGCCGCGGTTGCCTCGGGCAAGAATCTCGACACGTGCGTCGAGGGTGCGTCGACCTGCGGGATTTCGTTGGTATTCATTGGTTTCTCCTCGTTTTCCAGGGGTTTAGACCTTGCGAGCGGCGTCAAAAGCGGTCTCGGCGATCACCTTGACGGCGCCGGTCAAGTCCTCGCAATCAAAGGCGAAATCGTTGACAGTCTTGAGCATACGGGGGATCAGGCCGCGACCCTTGCCAGTCTCGACCGACTTGAGGATGCACTTTGCGGCGACGACGAAAGCCCGGAGGTCTTTGTTCTGAAAGGGGTTTTCCTTGACGATTGCGTCGGCGAAAGCGATTGCATTCTCGAAAGTCATTGTTTCCTCCTCAGTTAGACGTTGACCCGGCGACCGGGCGGTTGTTTTCGACTTTGATTTCGCGGGGTTTCGCGACATTGCCGTTGACCGCGACCAACAAGGCGACCGCCGCGACCAACCGCTTGATTTTGTTTGTCTTGCGCGTGCTCATGTCTTTTATAGTGTGCAAACCGCGTGCCAAACTTGAAACGCTTAGTTTTCAAGGGAGTGTGAGTTGACACACCGCGAAAACGGTGTGCAATAAGTACATTTTGCACGGTGTGAGCTTGCACATTTTGCGAGATCCGGCCGATAGGGCAAAACCCGTGCCAACCCGGCGACCTCGACGCGCGCGACGGCTTGCGCCCTGCAAACCCTCCTGATTGTGGGAACTTGCGCCGGGGAACGCGGGATAAACCCTCGTTTTTGCTCATAACTGCCCGGGAAATTGCACATTTTCGGGCCCCGTGATCCAGCTCACGGAACACTCGAATAGGAATAACATTCGGAATGATTGATAAATCGCCGTAATTTCTGTCGATTTCCGCCATTCATGGGCTTGACACGACATTCGATCGGGTGTAAATTGTCGATATCTCGCCCGGGAGGCGCCGGCGTGAGGTGAGCGGCCGCGGGGTTATCCTCCGATCCCGCGGGAATTCCCGTCTCGAGCTCGAATCTCCGGTCTCCGGCGCCTTTTCGACCTCGAGACCTGTTGACCTCCGAGGAGCGTTGCGCGGCCTCCCGGGCAGTTTTCACCGTCGAGCCCTCTATTGAGAAACGGCCCCGGATCGGCCCGGATGTTGCGTTTTTTCTCGCCTGACTTTCAGATTTCCGGCCGTCGTGCGTCTTGCAGGTATGAGCCCGACGCCTCGCGCCCGCGATCCACCATGACCCGGCCGGCGACTGTCCGGCCGGGCCCCGAGGCACCCGTGCCCCGGGGGGTGAGCGCCGGCGACCACCGAAACAGGATCCTGATCACCGGGTGAGCACCGGCGACCCGGGAGGCACCGGCGACCACCGGCGACCACCGGGGGATCCAGCCGGGCCCCGGGGGTTGACAGCCGGGCGCCGGCCCTGCTATCTTGACCGCTCATGGCCCCGTCGGGCAAGCTCGGTCAACCTCCTCCCCGGAGGCGCCGGGATCCTCGAGCGCGGGCCACTTTTGATCCAGCCGGGCGCCGGCCTCACCGGAGAGATCCTCTCCCGACGGGATCCCGATCCTTCGGCGACGGGATCCGCGGCCGAGCTCGAGCTCCCGAGCGTGAACAGGAACGCCGATCCGTGAACGTGCGGCCGGATCCTGTGAACGTGCGGCCGGATCCTGTGAACGGCCGGCCACCGGGGAACACTCCCACCCGGCCGCGGCCCCGGATCCGGCCGGCCGGCAACCACCGGGATCGGCTCCCACCGGGTGAGCACCGGCCCGAGGTTGCCCTCCTCGGTGAAATCCGGGCGCCCTCCTCGCGCCGAGGTGCCAGTCGAGACCCGAGGCACCCGAGATCCCGGCGAGACCCTCCTCGAGCCTCTATCCATGTTGATCACAGAATGCCTCAAAACCTGCCTCACGGCCCCGAATTTCGACACCCAAGAAACGACGAAACCGCCCGACGCATTACAAGCCAGTTACAGCCCGATTCAAGGCATTTTGAAAACGGGTATATTTCGGGCCCCGGCCCTCGAGGTGAGCTCCCACCGGGTGACCCGCAACGCCGACAAAACGACCACCGGCTCGAGCTCCCACCCGGCACGACCCGCCGCGCCGACTCTCGACCTCCCACCGGTCACCGCAACGCCGACAAAACGACCTCTCGCCCGGTCACGGCCGGCCACCTGGCACCCGGCGACCCGCTCGTTGACCTCCGACTCCTCCCGGCGACCCTCGCAACTGCCCTCTCGCGGACCCTCCAACCTCCAAACCCGGGCCCTCGCCGCCTCTCCCTCGGCCTCCCGTGCCCTCCGACCCGGTCACGACCCGACACCCTCGACCTCCCACCCGGCGCCCTCTCGCGGCCTCCTATCGCCTCGCCGCCTCCCGGCGCTCTCGCGCCCTCTCCGGCGACCCACCGGCCAACCCGCGCCGACCGCGCCCTCACTCCCTCCCTCGCACGGCCTCCCACCCTGCCCGACAGCCGGCCACACAAGGGGGGTTTGTGGGAAAATATCGCGCACGCCGCGCGGGCCTGGCAGGGGCGGTGCCCCGGCGAGGTGCCCGGTTTCGATCGGAGTGGGGGGTGCATCGGAACACCGCGGCCTTGTTGGACTTCTGAAAACCCGGGTCTAGTGTTCCAATGTTTCCGCGGGGTTGCATCACAAGTCAACATAATATCTCTTACCGGACGTTCCGGCCGTCGGGGAAAGTGCAGGGTTTCGGGGGGTTGGGGGGAGTGCTCGAGGGGGGAGGCGCGCCTCGCGCGCCGCGGGGGAATTTGCCGGGGGGTCGGTGTGCGTTGGCACAGTGAGCGCGGGAGGGTGAGGGATCGGTCGGGGGGTGGCGTGGGT
>Ga0180435_10000067_pt1 | contig 96268 bp, 86 predicted proteins | sample SS_ome_3_FD_132467 | JGI IMG/M metagenome (GOLD analysis project Ga0180435, IMG submission 132467) | Hypersaline lake sediment archaeal communities from the Salton Sea, California, USA - SS_3_S_1 metaG | ecosystem: Environmental > Aquatic > Non-marine Saline and Alkaline > Hypersaline >... | reverse complement strand
TAGGTTCTAAAGGATGGCCTCAATTTATAGAAACTGAAAATCAATTTAGGAAAACGTTATTAAAGATAGCGAATAACCGTATGTATGAGGCTATACTGGTTTCAATATATGAGTTCCTATACACTTATGCACTTCAACTGGACACAGATGAAGAAATAAGGCCAGATTTGGCTTATGATGATTTCCGAAAAATTATCAATGCAATGAGGAATGGTGATATCGCTAAAGCATCCAGTATAGCAGTACAACACATAAATCGCTACATAAAAGCCATATCCCACAAAATTGATGCCTAACAGCTAATCTAATCAATGTTGTTTGTCTATGACACTTCCGGCCATAGTCGGATTAACCGCCAGCAAAAAAAGGAATTTGGACCAGTCCCTTAAATACTGACCAGCCTGAAAAACATGGCCGCTGATACCCCCCCAAGTTCCAATCAATAGTGCTTCTAATTTCTTGGACAGTCAGCTCTAACTTAACAAAAGGTATGTCATTTCATTCCAGACGATCTGTACTTTTAAAATAGATTTGATATGTATCAAGGATCGTAGGAGCGGTTGCTATATTTAAAGGATGGCTACAAATATCGTAGAACAATTCGCTCTCAGTTTCGGTGAAATTAGCCTCAGATTCCACCATTGCATCGTCAGCTTGATCGGCCACCCACAACTTGCACGCGTCTATGACGAATTGTACTACCGCTCTGCACGGATGTGGATTTCGTTTTTAAACAAGCTTAATCATGAGAGGGAAATAGGTTTCCTTTCGGACGACATTGATAATGTTGCCCATGCGTTGAAGCGAACTGATATGGTTGCTGTCGGCTATATTATGAGAAATACACTCAATGCAGTCGTCTGGCGATTGGATGAGCTTATTGGGAATGAAGGCAGAATGAGCTAAAATATGTTGTTTCGTATCTCCACCTTAAAACCGTTTTTCCTACAATAATGGGTAGGATAAATTCCCTTTGATTTGATATTCAAACAATAATACTGCCGACGGTTTGGTATTTTTCAAATGGTAGCGACTTATCAAATATTGGATTGTTACTTTATGGTTGCAATCCGTTGTCCATCGAAAATAATTACAGCCACCCCAATAATAACGATGGTTCCGCCAAGCATGGTATTTAGATTTGGACGCTCACCCAAAAAAAGAGTGGCACCAATGATCGATGACACCGGCAACAGGAGTAGGAAGGGCATCGCCTGATTGACGTCATATTTCTTTAGAGTATGATACCATACACCATAACCGACCGCTGTCATTATAATTCCAAGGTAAATAACGGTTCCCCATCCTATTATGGTCGCGTTTCTTATAGATTCGAGGTGTCCGTTCTCAATTATTAGCGAAGCAATAAGCATCTGTGGACCAGCAAAAAATGAAAGCCATGCGATCAGTTGAAATCCGGTGATCGAAGTCATCTTTTTTATCATTACCTGACCGAGAGACCAAGTGAGCGCACCCGAAATAACTAAGAAGACTGAAAACAATTGATTTCGAATACTTGGTGCTCCGACGATCATCCCAACTCCGAAAAAGGCAACAACCATTCCGAAAGCACGTATCCACCCCAAATTATCCTTAAAAAAAAATGATGCCAGCAATGCCCCAAACGGAACTTCTAATTGCACAAGAAAGACAGCCGTCGATGCATCCAATTTGTTTAGGCCAGTGAATGTGAGGCCATACTGGATCGTGGCGCTAACCAAAGCCAATAGGGTGCCTCACTCCTCTTTTCGACAATTTTTGAGCCTTTATAACCTACTGAATACATTAGAAGTGAAATTTTTTATTTTGGCAGGATTTTTAGGGGCAAATAACATATTATATATTATTTCAGAGAGCTATTATTTTATTGCCTCTATGCGTGACTGCGCCCTCGGCAGGAAGGCTTTCATACAATTTTTCAAGAGAAAATGAAAATTTTCCGGAGTATGTTAACTGATTGGTGCCTGATGCGGGCGCAACTGTTACAAAGCCTTTTGTCCGACGGTCTCACCGAAGTAGTTTTAATCTCTATTTTCCTCTGATGCAGTTGTTCGAAGATTTCATTCTTAAACGGCTTCCGCATGTAATTTCAGGCCAAGCGCCATAATAACTTTAAGGATCGTATCAAAATTAGGGTTTCGTTCTCCTGAAAGTGCTTTATAAAGGCTTTCTCGAGATAGGCCAGCATCGCGAGCGACTTGAGTCATACCCTTCGCACGAGCAATATCTCCGAGTGCTTTAGCAATGAATGCTGCATCCCCATTAGCCTCTTCAAAACAAGCTTCAAGATAAGCCGCCATCTCCTCTGGTGTTCGGAGATGCTCAGCAACATCGTATCGAGTAGTGATAGTTTTAGCCATCGTAAACTCCTATAGATTCTCAGCCAGGCGCAAAGCGGTCTTTATGTCCTTTGATTGAGAACGTTTATCACCACCTGCTAATAAAATTACCATTTGACGCCTGTGCTTTTTTTAATACACCCGATAACCAGGCCCATAATCAATTCGCAATTCTGAAACGCCTCCTCCCACAGGTTTAACATCCCCAGGATTACCTGCTACCAATCGTTCTATCCGCACTAGAATCCGAGCTCTTGCACGAATATCCTTTAACGCATCAAGCCATTTCGCGAAAGTTATAGTTTTGCGAACTTCAATCATAATTTACTGTAGCCATCTGGCTACATATTGTCAACTGTTATCCGTCACTTGTTTTCTATTAAAGCCTGTAAATGCAAATCACAGCAATCTGTCCATTTCAGCCATTCGTTCAACGACTTGTCCAGCTGCCTTTCTGGCCCAATAGCCACGTGGTGGCCGGGGTATTTTGTGTTTGTTACGCGCTATCCGGATTAGCGGGAGCATTCCGGCTTACACCCTTTTCGCGATACCACTGCGTAACTTTTTATCTGGAAGATAAAGTTAATGAGCTTGTAAAAAGGATGGATCTTAAACCAGTGACCAGTGGTGAAAATGTAACCATAGTAACGCCTTTAGATGATGGCGTTTTTTATGATTTGCGTCATATAGGGGAGATGTGGGTGGCATCCCCCATTCAGCTTTACCTTGATTTAAACGTACTTGGTGATCGCGGAAAAGAAGCTGCTGACTATATATTCAAAGGGGTCATTGAACCACAATGGGAGAAAAAGAAATAAAAGGTCATAGAGAAAGAGTTACCGAGGCTAATCGCCAGGTTTTAATGGAAGTATTTAAACTCTTAGAAAATTTCCATGAAAGCCTCATCCTTGTAGGAGGGTAGGTACCCATCATGATCATTCCGGATTCTGAGGATAAGCATGTAGGTACTATTGATGTGGACCTGGTAATTAACGATAAATCCCTTAATGAAACTGGTTCTGAAACAATTGAAGATATTCTACTGGCAAACGAGTACCAGCACGGAACCGAACCCGGTCGATACTTTAAGAATCTAAATATTGACGGGGTACCGATAGTCGTCCCGGTGGATTTTCTTACCAGTGAACAAAGATTTATTCCTAAAAATGAATTTTTTGACATAACTGGCATCCACGCATAGCAAAAGACTTTAAACAGCATATCGAGAAAAGTAGTGTAAAGACAGCAGTGGCCCTGCTCTCAGAAAATTTTTACTATTTATTAGGCTCCATTCAATCAGAAAAAGAATTATGCAGTATTTCGGGTTCGTTATTATTTGCCACACCAGACTTCATTTGACAACCCTGCATCTAAATGCCACTTTTACAGGCTCTCGATCCCCTAAAAAAGTTTTCAGAAATACTACTTGTATCGGCTAATCTTAGAAAAATATCAAAATCGCGACAATAAAAGTTGCACAATCGCGAAACTTAAAATATAAAAATAGCGGCATAATTAATCACCATATCGCGGAAACAGGGAATTTCGTAATGATAAAACTTTACCCAAGATGGCAGATGGCAACCATTAACCAGCTGATGCTTGAAAGGCGCGTATTGCTGCTAAGCGGTGTGCGACAATGTGGCAAAACCACGCTGGCACATCAGCTGGAATCCGAGGAAACGGAATATCGTACGCTTGATGATGGTACGCTTAGAGAAGCTGCTGAAAACGATCCGCATGGTTTCATCAAACGTAACGTCAAGACATTGATTATTGATGAAGCACAGCGTGTCCCCCCTCTGCTTTCGGCAATTAAAAAAGCTGTTGATGAGGACATTAGCCCCGGGCAGTATTTATTAACTGGATCCACCAATATCCGATCACTTCCAACCGTCAGCGAATCTCTTGCCGGGCGTATAGCTAAAATCCGTTTGCGCCCACTTGCTCAGGGTGAAATCGAAAGAATCGCACCCAGTTTTTTTGATTCCGCGTTTAATCAGTCGTTCTCGAGCAGTAATACAAACTATGACCGCGATGCCATCTTGGAGATCGCCTTCAGAGGGGGTTTTTCAGAGCCAATGCTTCTTCAAGATCGTGGTCGCAAGCGATGGCATACCGATTACGTCAATGCCATCCTCGAACGAGATCTGAAAGAAATTGCCAGAATACATCGGAAAGATGCCATGCGTGAACTGGTGCACACACTCGCAGCATGGTCGGGCAAATTTATGGATTTGTCTGCCATAGGCTCTGGACTATCCATCCGGCGATCTACAATAGAAAGCTACATCAATGCATTAGAGACACTCTATCTGGTTGAGCGCTTATATCCCTGGACTAAAACAGATTATGCCCGAGTAGGCAAACAAAGCAGGCTATTCATGGTAGATAGCGGTCTGATGACCTCTTTGCTCAGTTGGAACATGGACCAGGTGCGGTTAGATCCCGATCGCTCCGGCAAACTGATTGAAACTTTCGCCTTTAATGAAATCATAGCACAAATTGACGCCAACGATGGTCGCTATGAACTGTTTCACTACCGTGACCGTGAAAAACGTGAAATCGATTTCTTAATAGAGCGGGAAGACGATGCCTTGCTTGGCATTGAAATTAAAGCCGGATCTGCTGTCACGAAGGGGGATTTCACTCATCTGCGATGGTTTCAGAAGAATCTTGCAAAAAAACAGTTATTCATCGGCATAATTCTCTATACAGGAGAACATCCTGCATCTTTCGGCAACAACTTGTGGGCGGTCCCTTTCGATTTTTTGTGGTCTTAGTGCATAATTGAAAAATTGTATAGCTGCTTAATTCATAAGCCCAACGATGGGTTACTTGATGTTTGGGGCAACAAATGGAGTGAACGATGCCAAAATCCAAGCGTAATAAGAAAAGAAAAGGAGTCCGAACCGGCAAGCTGCGCATAGCCGATCATTGGAATGCCATCAGCATCATTGCCAAATCCCAGGCCAATCCTTTGAAAGCGGTGGCAGAATTTGTGGAAAACAGCATTGACGCCGGTGCAAGACAGATCGTCATTGTCAGGGGAAAAAAGAAAGGTGAATTTTATCTCAAAGTCAGTGACGATGGTGAGGGGATCCCCAGGAATAATGACGGGCTGCCAGATTTCCGTCGTGTCGCCACCCACATTTGTGATTCCATTAAAAGACAGTTCAAATCGGAAAGATCAAGCGGCATACAAGGTGAATTCGGTATCGGACTCCTTAGTTTTTGGACCGTTGGCCATAATCTATATATGACCAGCTGCGGTGCTGACGGGAAAACGTATGAAATGACCATGGCGAAGGACTCACCTAATTTTGCGATAACAAAAAAGCGGGTGTTGCTACCTTTCAAGGGCACAGACCTGATGATATATCCTCTGTTGCCTGGGCTACGGTCTTTAACGGGTGAAAAAATTCAACGATACCTGGCGTCCGAACTTCGTGACCGGATAAAATCTGCTGAAGTGACGGTAAAAGTCGTTGACCGTACGGGTAGAAAAGAACTTATCGTTGTCCCAAGACAATTTGCTGGACGATTACTTCATAATTTGAATCCAGCCGAAACTGAGCATGGAGATATCTACCTGGAGCTCTACCTCAGCGATCCGGGTGTCTCAAATCAGGTGGGGTTGTATCGGCGTGGTACACGAGTACTACCATCCATTACCGAACTCGAACAATTTAAAAAAGAACCTTGGACTGCCGGCTACCTGCAAGGTATTGTGGATGCGCCTTTTCTAAACCTTACGCCGGGAACACGTCAGGGCATTCTACGAGATGACAAATTTAACACATTTCATGAGGCCATGAAGCCGATCGAAAGCCGTTTGCAGCAGATGATCGAGGACCAGCGCAAAGCGGAAGAAGAACGTTCTAGCCGTCGCATTCTGCGCCGAGTTCAGCGTGCACTCAAAGAAGCGTTTTTGCGACTGCCCGAAGAAGAATACGACTGGTTTGATATTCATGGGGGGAAAACCCAAAAAAAACCAGGTAATCTTTTTACAAGTGGGCCTATCTCGGGAAGTCCCCCAGGAAAAGATGATCCTGAAAGCCATGATGCAAAAGATCAAAATGAAGGGGATGAGATTACTCCAAAAGAATTCTTTGAATATGCCGGACCTCTGTTCAGTGTGCTGATTTCACCTAAGTCCAGTGTCGTTTCGGTTGATAAACATAAAAAATATCGTGTTGTATGTCGGGACCGTTCTCGCAGGATTGTTTTAGAAAACCTCGAATATCAATGGGAAATTATTGATGGGGATGGTCAGCTTCAAATCAACCATACTGAATCGGTCACCTTTTTTGCACCTTCGGAACCCTGTCTGACAACATTGAGAGTCATCGTGCGCCAGGACGATTTAGAGTGCAGGGATGAGGCGTTGATAACCGTTACCGATTCTCTCCTGGATCAATCTTCCAAAGATGCCGGCCTGCGTAAAGGGCTTCCCGGATATTCATATCGCCGGGCACCGGGTGAAATGTGGCGATCACGTTATGATGTGGATAAAAATGTCATCATCATCAATAACGGCCATCGGGACTTTGTTTATGCCGGCAAGCAGAAACGCAGAAAGCTCCGCTATATTTGTCGCCTTTTTTGCAAAGAGCTGGTTCGTCACAATTTCCCTGGAATGCAAACGGATGAACTTCTTGAGCGCATGATCGAGCTAAGCTTATATACGGAGGAGCATTTGAAATAGAATATTCTTTGTCATTATTTTCTTCAGGTACCCGTTATGTACCCTTCTCAGCCGACAGCATGCACAAAGCATGGATCAAATCGGATGGCTCACAATACACAATTAAAATAGGTTGTTAAAAAAATAGCTGGCTGATAGGCTAAATTTTTTGGGAGCAGAAAGTCATAGTTTCAAAAGAATCCTAACCGGTTTTATACCGGATTCCCTAAATCTCTGATTCAACGAAAGAACCCCAATTTAAAAGACTCTGTATTCATTCAATAAAACGGGGTATTTCAAAATAAATGATTGATTACCCACTAAAGCATGAATTATCTTAATAACGTTTCCGTTATCACCATCATCAACCAAACGAATATAGACTAACAATGAATTCGCCGACATCATCACCGATATCCCACGGAACAAAACATGACCTTTCACCACAAATCCGGCATCAGGTCGATCTTCTTGGACGGCTGCTGGGTGATGTCATCAAGGAACAGGCCGGGGAACACATATTTTCAATGGTCGAGGAATTTCGAACCCGCTGTCAGGCCGCCGGGAAATCCGGCAAATCCAAGGCCTACGAGTCGGTGCGTCATCGAATCGGCAGCCTTGAACTCGACGTCCTCTTCTGGCTGATTCGTTCCTTCACGACTTTTTTCCATCTGATCAATGAAGCCGAACGCCAGGAGATCATCCGTGTCCGGAAGGAAGAAGTCCGCCGCAAAACCGGGGGACATCCGCCGGCTGAATCCATCATGGAAACCATCATCACCCTTGAAACCAAAGGTTTCGGCATAGACGCCATCCGTGACCGTATCAAGGCCATGGACATCCAGCCCACCCTGACGGCGCATCCCAGCGAGGTTCGGCGCTGGAGCATTCTCTACAAGCAGCGCCGCATCGCCGAGCTTTTGAAGATGCTGCCGATGGATTGCGCACTTTCGCCGGGTGAACAAGGCCAAATCATGCGGTCTATCCGGGATGAGATTTCCTTGCTGATGACGACCGAAGGTGTCCGCTCCGGACCGCTCATGGTGAACGATGAAATCAAAAACGGTTTGTACTATTGTACCACGACGATATGGGATACCGTGCCACGGATTATGCAGGACATACATGAAGCCTTCTCCTCGCGTTTTGGGGAGGGCTGGGATCCGCCGACGTTTCTGCGATACCGGACCTGGATCGGCGGAGACCGTGACGGCAATCCTCTTGTCACCGCTCAGGTAACCCGCCAGGCTCTGCGACACCATCAGGAAGCGGCTCTTCAAAACTACATCCGGGAACTTAAGGAGCTGCGCAACGATCTCAGCATTTCCGACCGGCGGGTTCAAATCTCTCCCAAGCTTACCAAAGACCTGAAAAAAGAGAAGCGAGAATTTTCCCTGGCTGGAACCAGGGCGTATTCTCACGAACCATTCCGTCTCAAGATCGAATACATGCTGGTGAGGCTGGCGCGGCTGAGATCCCGGCCGGAAAGCGACGTATATTCCGCGCAAAAGTTTACCCAGGACTTGCTTCTCCTGCAGGATGCCATGAAATTCGCCGGCCTGAACGCATTGATTCGCTATGAGAGGCTGACAAATCTGATAATCCGCAGTCGCGTGTTCGGATTTCATCTGGTGGCGTTGGATATTCGTCAGCACAGCCGGGTTCACGCAGAAGCTGTGGCTGACCTTTTAAAGTTGGCGGGCGTTACGGACGCTTACGAGGATCTGTCGGAGCCGGAGAAGGAAGCACTACTGGCATCGGAGCTGGGCAATCCGCGTCCGCTGGTGGGCTATCTCAAGGACCTCAAGGAAAGTACCTCCGACGTGCTGGCGGTTTTCAACGTAATTCGCGATGCAATCTTAAAAGATCACAATTCAATTGGCAGCTACATCGTCAGCATGACCCATGATGTCAGTGACGTAATGGAAGTATTGCTGCTGGCAAAAGAGTCCGGCATGGGAACACGTCGGCGGGGCCAACTGGAAATCCCCCTGGATGTGGTTCCCCTGTATGAAACAATTGCCGATTTGAAACAGGGTGCCGTTTTACTGGAAAAACTTTTTTCCAATAAGCGCTATCGCCGTCATCTCCGCTCCCGGGGCAATTTCCAGGAAATCATGCTGGGGTATTCCGACAGCAACAAGGACGGTGGCTATTGGATGGCAAACTGGGCGCTGGCATCCGCTCACCAGGACCTGGCCGACGTGTGCCGCAGTCACAACATCCACTTCCGCTTCTTTCACGGTCGAGGCGGCAGCATCGGCCGGGGCGGCGGACAGGCCAGTCAGGCGATCATCGCCATGCCGTCGGCAAGCCGTAACGGGCGCGTTCGTTTTACGGAACAGGGAGAAACCATTTCCTTTCGCTATGCCCGCCCGGAAATCGCGCACCGCCATATCGAACAGATCGTATCTGCTGTATTAAGCTCCATGCACAGCGAGCGCTGCGGATTTGAATGCCATCCGGACATGAAAAATATCATGGGAAACCTGGTTGGCAAGTCCATGGCCGCGTATCGGGCATTGATCGATCATCCGCAATTTTGGGACTGGTTTCACGACATTACGCCCATCGATCATATTGGCCGGTTGCCGATTGCGTCGCGGCCCGTGTCGCGTAAAACCGGCGAAAGCCTTGATTTTAAGAATCTGCGCGCCATACCTTGGGTGTTCTCCTGGACCCAGACCCGCTATAATCTTCCCGGTTGGTACGGCATCGGTGCAGCATTCCAAAACACCTTTGCCACAAAAGCCGAGCACGGCGACCTTTTACGAGAAATGTACTCGACATGGCCCTTTTTCAGAGCCATTCTGGATAACGCCCAACTGGAAATGGTGCGAACCCGCCTGCCAATCGCCGCCTATTACGAAACACTTTCGGAACATGCCTTTCACAGCATCATCGCTGAAGAATTTGAACAGGCCAGAAAGGGAATCTTGCTGATAACCGGTCAGAAAAGGCTGCTGGCACATCGTCCCGCAACACGAAGCGCCATCCATTTGCGCAATGCCTACACGGATGTTCTCAACTTGATACAGGTGGAACTCATGAGGCGCTGGAAACGAGCTGCCGAAGATGAACGCGGTGTTTTGCGACATGCACTGTTCCTGACAATAAACGGCATCGCAGCCGCCATGCAGAGTACGGGTTAAAAAATAGCTTGTCCGAATAACCGGATGAATCTTATATTGAGGACAAAACAACACACGGTGTCATGATCGGCTTCGTCAAGCGAATCGCAGGAGGAAAATGATGGCAGACCTGAATGTGGTCATCGCCGGTGCAGCCGGCGAAGGTGTACAGACGATCGGGGACATATTCGCTGATACGATAATGGGGCATGGTTACGCGGTATTTGCCTGGCAGGAGTTTGAATCTAGAATACGAGGCGGCCAGAACAGCTATTCGATTCAGATCAGCAAAAAGCCCCATAATGCGCCGCACATGCAGGCGGATGTTCTGATGGCTTTAAATCAGGGCGCCCTCACCAAATACGAATCGCAGATCAAGGAAGATGGTATTCTCGTCGCCCAACAGAGAATCCGCCAAACGATGATCGCGATTCCATTCTCGGAAATCGCCCAGAAAGAGCTGGGGAATAAAATCTATGCCAACACGATCGCAGTTGGCGCACTGGTGGCTGCAATCGGCATGGAGCTTGAGATGCTCCATCAGGTCCTGACGAAAAAATTTTATCACAAGGGCGATAAAGTCGTTTCCGAAAATCTGATGGCGGCCGAAAAAGGATATCAATTGGCTCAGGATGAATGCAAGGACATCTGCCCATGGCGTCTACCCAGGCGCGAGGCCCGTTATGCGCTTATCGCGGGCAAAGAAGCGCTTGCGCTTGCCGCTGTTCAAGCGGGCTGCCGCTATATGTCGGCGTATCCGATGTCGCCTGCGACAGATATCATCACGATCCTGGCCCAGAATGAAAAAGAGCTGGCGGTCTTTACAGAACAGGCCGAAGATGAAATCGCTGCTGTAAATATGGCCATCGGTGCCAGCTTTGGGGGTGCCAGAGCCATGACAGCCACGTCAGGTGGTGGTTTTGCCCTGATGGCTGAAGCCATCAGCCTGGCCGGTATGATCGAAACGCCCTTGGTGGTGGTTTTAGCCCAGAGACCCGGGCCCGCGACCGGTTTACCGACCCGAACCGCCCAGGGAGATCTATTGTTTGCCGTCAATGCGGGGCATGGCGAATTTCCGAAAATGGTTGTGGCGCCATCGAATATCGACGAAATCTTTGATAAAATTGTCCGTTCGTTTGACCTGGCCGACAAATATCAACTCCCGGTTATCGTGCTGACCGATCAATTCCTTCTGGATTCGCGCTTCTCAATAAATGAGAATGATCTATCACCACGGACCCCGACATTCCATCTAGCAGATCCATCGAAAATCAAAGACTACAAACGGTTTCAATTGACCGGCAGCGGCATTTCACCGCGTCTTTATCCGGGACAAAGCGCTCATCTAGTAACTGCCGACAGCGATGAGCATGATGCCGACGGACACATCACGGAAGATCTTCCCGGCACGGCCCTGGCGATGATGGAAAAACGACTTGCCAAGTATCCTGGCCTGAAAGCCGAAATGACCCCCCCCGAAGAGATTAAAGTTGATCAGGCCGAAACGGTCATGGTGGGATGGGGATCTTCCCGCCAGGCCATCCTGGAAGCACTTGAAAAATTGAATGCAGATGGCCTGCACGTGGGAATGATTCATTTTACGGAATTGTGGCCGCTGCCGGAATACAGATTCCCACAAGGAAAACGTTACTGGTCTGTCGAAAACAATGCCACCAGCCAATTGGCCAGATTGTTAAGATCAGAATACGGAATAGCGTTTACTGGGAGCATCAATCGCTATGACGGCCTGCCGTTGACGGGCAATTATGTGAGGAGGTGTTTCAATGGATAGAATGGATGACTTCAGGAGCGACGCCGAAGTCCAGTGGTGTCCCGGTTGCCCCAACTTTGGTATTTTAAAGGCTTTCAAAATAGCCTTGATAGACCTTGAAATCAAACCGCAAGACATCTGCCTCGTATCCGGGATTGGCCAGGCTGCCAAATTTCCACATTATATCAAGTGTAACTTCTTTAATGGATTGCACGGCAGGGCCATCCCTGCCGCACTGGGAATCCATACGGCCAACCCGCGTCTGACCACGGTGGTCACAACCGGAGAAGGCGACTGTTACGGCGAAGGCGGAAACCATTTCATCCATGCCCTGCGTCGCAATCCAGACATAACGATTGTTGTACATAACAACGAATTCTATGCGCTAACCAAAGGCCAGGCATCCCCGACCACCCCAATTGGAGCCAAGCGAAGTCTTCAAGCCCACGGGGTGGAAATCGCGCCCTTAAATATGCTCGCCATCGCGATATTGCACGATTGCAGTTATGTGGCCCGAGGGTTTGCGGGGGACATCGACCACCTAAAAAACCTTCTGGTGAAAGCCATCAAACATCCCGGGCTATCCTATGTGGAAGTTTTGCAACCCTGCATCACATGGGGACACCACCCCCTGAGCTGGTATAAAAAGCGGATTGACAAGCTCGAAGACGATTATGATCCCGGAGATCCAAACGTAGCACTGAAAAAAGTGATGCAATCATCCGATCGGATACCGATCGGCATCATTTATCAGGGTACACCACGCGATACCTATGCCGACCGTTTCAGGAGAGAGATCAACGACAAACCGTTTGCCGAATCGAAACCGCTTTCCCGGAAAAAAATGAGCGCGTTTTTATCCCGATTCACAGTTGATTGAAGTCAGCGACCGAAAATCAGGCAATTGCGTAAATAGACAGTCCCCAATATGCCACCAGCTTGGAGGGCGTGGGAAAGAAGTGTTATAGCATCTGTCAAAATTCCGTTCTGATTACGGAAGAAGGCGTATACCGGTTTTAATGTGGGTTTGAATCGAAACATATTTCTGACAACCGGTATATTTAATTTAAACGTCTATTGAAAATAGGCTTCCAACACGTACTGGGCGACCATTCGGTGTGTATTGAAAAAAGACCCGTTCAACGCGATATTATACGCCATCATGTCTGTCCAGTGTCCCCGGTCGTTATAAAAATATGGGATAATCTTCTGTTCCAGCTTGGCATACAGATCTTCAGCATCCGCTTTGTCCGACGCTTTGGTAGATTCCTGATCCTTTAGGTGCCGTGGACCGATGGACCACCCCGTCACGCCATCGATGTGGCCCTCGATCCACCAGCCGTCCAGAACTGAAAAATTGATCACGCCGTTTGCTGCCGCCTTCATTCCTGAGGTCCCCGAAGCCTCCATCGGTCGCAAAGGTGTATTAAGCCAGACATCCACGCCAGACACCAAAAATTTAGCCCGATACATATCGTAGTTGGGAATGTAGACCATCTTTACCGCATCGTTCAGCTGGCGCGCTGCCTGGTAAATTTGTTTGATAATTGCCTTGCCCTGAACATCTGCCGGATGCGCTTTGCCTGCAAAAACAATCTGCAGTTTCCCGGATTCATTAGCAATATGCTTGAGGCGCTCGATATCGCGCAACAACAGAGCGGCCCGTTTATAGGTGGCCACCCTCCTGGCAAAGCCGATGGTAAGAACTTCCGGATCAAGCACAATGCCATATTGCGCCTTGATAAAATCGAAAAGCTTGGTCTTGGCAGCCAAGTGCGCCTGCCAGATTTCTTCTCTTGGAATATCCAACGCGTTACGCAACGCATAGGAATCCTGGCGCCAATTCGGAATATGGCGGTCCAGTACAACAGCCAGGTCGTCACAGATCCACGTACGGGAATGCACCCCGTTTGTGATGGCGTCAATGCGGTAATTTGGAAACATTTTCTGGGAGGTTTCCCCGTGTTTCTGGGCCACGCCGTTAATATACTCGGCATGATAAAGGGCCAAATAGGTCATGTTCAGGCGACCGTCGGCTTCAATGATATTGTCGTGTTTGAGGTCTTCGAGCCGGTACTTGTCACTTACAACCGCCTTGACCATTTCCAGGTCAAACGTGTCGTGCCCGGCCGGAACGGGTGTATGGGTGGTAAATACGCAAAGTGATTTCACTTTTTCCAAATCTTGCTGATAGCGGTCCATGAGATCCAGGGTTAGCAGCGCGGCATGACCTTCATTCATGTGATAGGCTTCCAGGTTGTCATGATCGAGAATCTGAAGCATTTGCACCCCGCCGAAGCCCAGAACGATTTCCTGTTTGAGCCGGTAACGCGCGTCCCCTCCGTACAGATAAGCGCTGATTTCACGGTCTTCAGGTGCATTGGTGTCGATATTGGTGTCCAGAAACAACACCGGTACTGTATAGCCGCTGATGCCTTCCACTGGACAGACCCAAACCTGGATCATCACGGTCCGTCCTTCGATTTCAACGGTGACCTTGTCCGTCAGCAACGTCATAAAATCCGATGGATTCCATTCCACCGGCACCTCGACCTGCTTGCCCGCGTCATCGATTTCCTGATGAAAATAGCCTTTGGTATAAAGCAGGGTAACGCCAACGGCGGGAACCCTCAAATCAGCAAAGGATTTGAGGGTGTCACCAGCTAAAATGCCCAGGCCGCCGGAATAGGTCGGAATTTCCGAGGCAAGTCCGACCTCCATGGAAAAATAAGCTACTTTGCGTTTTTGGGGGTTGAATTTTGCATATGCGTTCATAAAGCCTCTCTTTCATTACCGATCCATTCCGGTATTCGCACCTAAATGAATAAAGCAATAGCCGCCAGATCCGCCGCCACCTGCTCGTTGGATGGTTGACTCCAGGACAAATTGATTGTTACCCGTATCAGGATCGCCGACATCGGATTGGACCGTGTAGTCTACCTTGAAATCTATATCACCGCCCGTGGATAATAATTCGATTATCTTCAGCATGGACAGCGTGACAGACTCCCCAACAGATAGGGTACCCAATTGCTCTTCATCCGGCTCATAAGGCCACGTGTAGGAGTCACTCGATTCGCAACTGTCCCAAGCTGGAAGCGTATCCCCAAATACTGCATCCTTTGCTACAATGCGAACCCCTTCGGCAGTGCTGGGTCCTTGGTTGGTAACGGTCACATCCACGACAACATCCAGACATTTGCGGCTGCTGTTGGGACTAAAAAAATAAAGGGAGTCATTTACGATACCGGAAATGCTAAGATCAGCGCCACAATTCGGGCTGGCAACAATAAGCACTGAGGCACTGTTGTTGGCTGTATTGCTGTCGATTACAGTCTCTCCCGATGCCGGGGCAACGGTGGCTGTATTGGTGATGCAACTTTCACTGAGAACCTCGACTGGGATTTCGAGCGTTACCTCTGTGGGTGGCGAAGTCGCCGCCAGGATGCCGACGGTCCATTCACCGGTGGATTCGTCATAGCTTCCGACACTGGCTGTGGCTGATTCGCCAGCCGGTATCTGCATGCCCGCCGGGAGTAGATCGGTTACCACCGTGTCGACATCTTCGGGTCCTCGGTTGCTTACGGTGATGCTGAAGTTGGTCCGATCTGAACCGCTTCCGCCCGGGCTGACTTCCAGAACGTCCGCTGTCTTAGCGATAGCCAGATCAGCTGTGCCCGGTTCTCCCTCCGGATGAATCGTAACCCGCCAGTTGTCAATCGCTGTGACAATTTCACGAACGCGGACAGTCGTGGAATTGGCCCGCACAAAGCCAAAATGGATTTCACTGCCTGTTTGCCGGAAAGGGTTCATTCTGCACAACCGCCATGTCAATCATGTTGGAGTAAATATTGCCGTCTTGTTCCAGAGCCAAACGCATGGGCAAGGTAATGCTGGCAGCGCCATGGGAATCGGACACCACCCGACCGTCCTCGGATACATCGATACTGGCAATGGCGCCCTGCACCGAAGGATCATACGTGGCGTTTTGGTTTTTAAAAAACACAAAAACCCCTCTGGCGCCCGCGATTCCTTCATTCCATTGAAAGGTCATCTCAAGGTTGGCGCCTGGGTTGCCGCCGCTGCTCTGGGTAACGACCGGTCCCAAGCTAGCGCCACTGTCCGCATAGTAGACCGTCACCTCCCAATTGGCCACATCAAAGCTGTCGTCGTAAAATTCAACATCCTGGGCAATAGCCATGGGTGTCCGTGAAGCACCCACCAGTATGATTACGATTATCCCCAAGATCCGAACTGCGTGTGCCATGCCTACCCCATTTCCGCTCAAAAAGTGTTGGAATATCAGAACGAGAAATTATTGCCACACCTGTAGCGTGCCGACCCATCGCGATGTAAATTTATGTGTACAAGAAAGTCGTGCAAATCCAGGCTGTCAGACGATGTAAGCCTCCAGGCCGTGTAAAATTCAAAATATCCCGTACCAAATATTATTGGGAGGTCGGTTCCTGGTACAAAACTGTAACTGTCAAATTACGTTCAACGCTACCTTCATTGGCAGTCATGGATTCGGATTGCAGCATACTCACAATTTCAATGCCCGGATTTTGTGACAACCAGTTATTGATCTGTAATTCCCCCGGTGGGTTAATATTGGTTGTGCAATAGCTGAATATTTTCGCTTTTAAAGTTCCCATGATTAATCCCTTGCATATCCGTTTCCGGATTTTTCAACTTTTCAAGATCGTGAGAGATCGGATTACCCGTCATTTTCCGGGACTCAAAAACTGCTAACGATTTGCACCATTTCTGCAACGATCCGACTGAAAAAAACGGCTGTCAATCGTCCAAAACAGTTCTAATTTTTTGGGATAACCGTTCCATGTTAAACGGCTTCTGGATAAAGCCGTTGCAACCGCGCTTTAAAATTTCAGTGGCCTCACCGCTCATACTATATCCACTCGACAACAGCACTTTAACATCGGGATTTATCATTTTCATACGGTCATAGGTTTCACCACCAGCCATTTGGGGCATGATCATGTCCAAGATAACCAGATTTATTTGATCCTTATTTTGTTCATAAACAGCCAGTGCTTCTTTTCCACTTTGGGCCAGAAGAACTGTATATCCGAATCTTTTCAGCATCTGCTTGCCCACATTGATAATCATCTCCTCGTCATCCACCAGTAGAATGGTTTCGCTGCCTTTACGGATTTCGGCCTGTTTCTCTTTTTCACTGGTAACGATCGACTCGATTCTGGGCAGGAAAATAGAGAAGGCGCTGCCTTCACCGATTTTGCTTTCAACATGGATCATACCCTTGTGGTTGTTGATGATGCCGTAAACCGACGCCAAACCCAAACCGGTGCCCCGATCCACTTCCTTGGTGGTGAAAAAGGGATCGAAAATCCGTTGTCGGGTGGACGCGTCCATACCCGTTCCGGTGTCTGTTACAACAATTTTTACATATTCACCCGGAGACAGGCCATATGGGAATACTACCTGTTCATCCAAACCAACATTGGCTGTTTCTATAAACAACTCACCACCTGCGGGCATGGCCTGCCAGGCATTTACAAATAAATTTAATAACACCTGTTCGATTTGACCCCGGTCGGCCGCCACTGACCAAACTTCATCTTGGTATTTGGAATGAATGGTGACCTCTTTTTTGGTGCGGCCGAACATCTGGGCACTTTTTTTAACGGTTTCATTGATATCGATGGGCTTGACTTCATAGGTGCCACCGCGGGCGACACCTAATAACTGTTTGGTGAGTGCAGCGCCGTCCCGCACATATTGTTCGACGTTTTTTAATCTTTCATAGTCTGGATCGTTGGAATCCCGGTCTGCCAATATCAGGGATGCATTGCCTTGGATGCCCATCAGCAGGTTATTAAAGTCATGGGCAATCCCGCCTGCCAGTGTGCCGATGGCCTCCATTTTTTGGGATTGTGCCAAAAGGGACTGCAACTGCTCTCTTTCCTTTTCGGCCTGTTTTCTTTTGGTGACATCTCGGCTGAAAACCGCCAGCTTGCCCACCTTGCCGTTGTCCTCCTGTATCGGTGTAATCGTGGTATCAAAATGGGTACCGGCCACTTCGAGACCGTATCGTACCGCTTCCTTAGATGCCATCACCGCCATGGCTTGTTGCTTATGTTTCTCCAGCATTTCCCCGGATATTAAACTATCCATCTTTTTGCCGATGACATCATCAACACTTTTTCCCATAAAGCCGCTAAAAACCCTATTCGAAGCAATGACATGTTCATGGCTATCCAGCAAAAATGCCGCCGCCGGCAGAGCATCCAGCAGCGATTGAATCGTACGTTCACTCTGCCTCAACCGTTGTTCCGTTTTTCGTTTTTCTTGGCGTAGACAAATGGTTTCAAACATCCGATCCAAAGAATGGAGCAGATCCATGGGCCGGACCGGCTTCTGAAGATACTGAAATGCACCCTGCTCAAGAGCCAGTAGAGCGGAATCCAGGTCTGCAAAGGCCGTCATCACGATGCACATGCAATCCGGAATGGTTTGTTTGAATTGGGTCAGCAAATCAGTACCCGGTCCGTCCGGAAGCTTTAGATCCAGTAAGGCGGCAGCTGGTTCCTTCTCTTTGGCGATTTGAAGGGCTTGGCTGCAATTGGGTGCAGAAAATGGCTGGTAGCCTTCGTCTCGAAGGATATCTTCCAGGCTGTCTCTAAGGCCATCATCATCATCGACGATGAGTAGGGTTTTGGTTTCGGCGTCCATAATAATACCTATTTGTGATAGCGTCCTTCTTTTTTGGCAGTAATAATTTCATCCAACAACTCATTCAATACCTCAAACCTGAAAGGCTTGGTCAGGCAGGTATGCGCATTCTCACTCAAAGCCTGATCGATCAAATCGCGCATTTCCTCCTTATAACCCGTCATAATAATCGTTACAAGATTCGGCTGCAGCGGCTTAATGTGGCGATAAACCGCCAGTCCGTTTGATTGGGGCAGCTTCATGTCTAGTAGCAGGATATCAAAGGACTTATCCTCAGCCGCACGGACCGCTTTTTGTTCGTCTCCGGCCACAGACACGTCATATCCCTGTCTACTGAAAAATTCGAGTAAGGTATCACAAAGGGCCTGGTCATCGTCCACCACCAGAATACAACCACCTAACTGACCGGCTCGGATGCGTTCAATCAGCTCAATCAATTTAACCATATCCAGCGGTTTGTTTAGCACATCACACACTCCCGCACGGTGTGCCTGATCGATCAGGTTTTCCATGGAATAGGCTGTAAAGAGGATGACCTTGATCTGGGGATTATGTTCCTTCATCTTTATGAAACTTTCCACGCCGTTCATACTTGGCATTTTAATGTCCATCAAAACCACATCAAAGGGATCATGGTTGGCGCGCTCTAAAGCTTCCTTTCCATCTGTTGCCGTATCCACTTGGTACCCCTGATCCTCCAGAACATCTTTGGTGCTATCCAGAAAGTCCAGATTGTCGTCCACCAAAAGTACGTTGCCTTTCATGACTGTCTCCTTGTGAGTGATATCGCGATTATTCTTGTATCGCCGCCGGAATCGTGATGATAACCGTAGTCCCTTCATTGGGTTTGCTTTGCAACAATACCGTGCCGCTATGCTCCTCAATTATTTTTTTTACATTCGCCAACCCCAGGCCGGTCCCCCTTGCCCGGGTTGTAAAAAGGGGCTCGAATGCCCGCTCCACGGTGGTCGCTTCCATGCCAATGCCCGTATCCTTGACCCGAATCATAATATTTTGATCCACGGCTTGTGTTTTTACTTCAATCCGAGGCTCAAACATTTCATCTGTAACCAACTTCTTTCGTTCCGCGATAGCCTGAAAGGCGTTGTCCATCAAGTTTACCACTACCCGCCGCATTTTCTCCTTATCAAATCGACAATTGGGCAGGTTGACTGCCAGGGCGACATCCATCTGAATGCCGTCGGTTAGCGGCAACTCTTCCAGAACCTGTATCAGCCAGGGATTGATTTCCCCCACAAGCATTTGGGAGTGTCGCCCCCGGGTGTATTCCAAGAGATCGCTTACAATGGCGTCACAGATCTCAACCTGGTCTTCAATGCGGTTTATGTGTTTGATAATCTTTTGATCTTGTTTCTGATTTTTTTGCTGCAGGTAGAAAGCCGAAGAACGTATCACACCCAAAGGATTGCGAAGCTCATGGCTCACTGTAGCCGTAAGCTGTCCGAGAACAGCCAAGCGTTCATTTGTCAGAATCTCTTCCTGGGCCAGTTCCAGCTCTCGGGTTCGCTCCTGAACAAGAGCCTCCAGATTTTTGCGGTGTTTTTCCAGTTCTTCAGTTACCTGCACACGCTCCGTGATATCCCGCATGATGGCGCATATAAATGTCTGGTTTTCGAGTTCGTACTTCCCGTGCAAGATTTCAACCGGAAACGTTGTCCCATCTTTCTTACGGTGGCGGCGGAATGCAATCGGAGAGATCGGGCTGTCCCTCGTTTCTGCTGAGATGGCGGCGATGTGTTTTTTCGATTTCGTTGGCTCGGCAGACAAATCAATAGCCTGCATACCACACAACTCATCGTTAGAATATCCGTATAATTTCGAGGCGGAAGGGTTGGCATCTACGATGATGCCAGATTCCGAATCCACGATCAAAATACCGTCGGGTTCAGCCTCGAAAAGTGCGCGGTAATTGGATTCAGTCGATCTTAATTGTTCCTCGGCCTGTTTTCTTTCTGTGATGTCCTCCGCAATTCCGGCGATGCGTTTCACTTCGCCATTTTCTCCCTTAATTGCAAAGCCCCGGTCCAGAATCCAGCGAATCTCACCATCAGGACGAATAATCCGGTATTCTCTGTCTTCTCCGCCTCCGGTTTCGAGAATTTTGGAAAAAGATGCTTCAGCTTGTTGGGCATCATCCGGATGAATACTGTTCCCCCAATCTTCGTAACGTCCTCGCAGATCCGAGGTCGATCGGCCCCAGATCTCCTCATAGGCGGGGCTTACATAAAGGACCCTCTGCTTTTCCCAATCAAACAGCCAAAAAACCTCTCGTATATTTATTGCAAGTTCGCGGAATCGTTCCTCACTTTCACGCAGCGACTTTTCGGCTTGCTTGCGATCCGTGATGTCCAGCACCTGCCCCATGGTTTGAATGGCACCATCAGGATTTCTGATGGCCGTGGCAACCATTTCAAGTCGCCTGGCCTCGCCGTCTTTACGCACAATACCCACTTCGTATCGATCCGGCACGTCCTCTCCGCTTTGACGGCGGACATATCTATCCACTACATAATCCCGACTCGTTGTATCGAGCACCTCCCTAAAATCCAGTCCGACTATCTGCTTTTGGTCGTATCCTAAAATTTGGGAAAGTTTCTGGTTGGCATAGATAAAGCAATATTTTTCATCGACAAGAAAAATGCCAGCCTGCGAGTTTTCTACCAGGGTGCGAAACATTGTCTCACTATCCCGTAAAGCCTCCTCCATATGTACTGCGTCGGTGATATCCTCTATGATACCGTTATAATGAGTAATGTCCCCGTTTTGATCACGCCGGATATGTGTGCTGTCCTGTACCCATTTAACCTCCCCATCTTTCGAAATCAGTCGATAGGGCTTGTGACTGAATCGCTCGCAATCGCTATCCCTGCTGAAAGTTTCAACTTCCTCTGCCACCCGGTCCAAATCATGCGGATGGACAATATCTACATAAGACACGCTGCCGGAAAGCAAGTCATCTGGTGTGTATCCCAACAAGAATTCGATATTCGCGGTTACAAATTCAACCGGCCAGCCACGCTCATTTTTCCACAAAAAAGCCACGGCCGGACTTTTATTTATAATTTCATAGGCCTCTTTTAATTGGCGTTCTGCCTTTTTACGATCGGTGATCTCCAAGGCCACTTCGATGCCACCCATGATCTGATTTTCGGCATCGCGCACCGGGTATCCCCGGATCATCCAGGCACGTCCGTCCGGGGTCATTTTCTCAATCTCATGGGGCTTACCCGTCTGGATGGCCAGTTGTACCGGACAGTCTTCGCAAACATCATCTTCATGGGCCCATATCTCATAGCAATAACGCCCCAGTATCTCATCATGGCTTATCCCGGCTGATTCGCATGCGGCTCGATTCGCCCAAAGGATCTGCATATTCTTATCTTCAAACAGGACGAATTCCATTAAACTGCTCAGGATAATCGCTTTCTCCTGCTCCGCGGCTTGATGTTTTTGGACAGCCAATTCCCGTTCACCGATTTCAGTCCGGAGCTGTTTGTTGACATTTTGCAATTCCTCGGTCCGACGCGCCACCCGATCTTCGAGATTCAGCTGGGCCTGTTCCATGTCCGCTTGATACTTTTTCCTTGTTAATTCAACAAAATAGCTCATCAACATGATCAAGGCATATATTATCAAAAACCGAACTTGAATCTCCGCGTTATACGTAAAGCTCCCCAATATTTCGTCCGGAACTAAAAATATGGTCGCTATGATTGCGCCTTGGAGAAGACTCCAGAGGAATCCTTCTCTGATTCCAAGTAGATAAAAAGCAAACGAGGGGAAGATAAAAGCCCACAAAAGTCTGGAACCTTGGGTGCCACCGATAACAACCAGGAAAATAAAATAGAGCCCCAATAATAAAACATTGAGTCGGAAAATTAGGTTGGCCCGCTTTAGATACCGGAGAGCAATCAGGCTCATGAGTTCTACCGAGCCCACACTTATTAGAATAACTGCGCGGGTTATATTTCCGATGGAAAAATGATGAATGGCAAATGGAAAGGCAACAATGATCGCCAGCGACAAGAAAAACGCCAAAACAGAGCGCTTGCGCTGATCTTCAAAATCTCTTTCGAGACCACCCGTTAGATAGGCAATAAAATTCCAAACCCGGGACGGAATACGGTGTCGTGCTGCGGTCGGAATGTTCACGAAATAATTCCTTTTAATTCAGCAATACCATCAAAACAGTCGGAATATGCACCACTTCTCTAGGCTTATATCCGCATGTCTTCTCTATTTTAGGATTCCGTAACGTGATGCATTAAACTAAATAATAACAATATCTAATAGCTTTTGGATAGTCAAGTTGGATAATGGGAAGGGCTGCATCAATATTGGGGACGGGTATTCATTTATTAACTTATGGGCATAAAGTTATAAATGAATACCCGTCCCCTAGTTTTTGGTCCGATATGGCTAGGCCTCAATCATATTTAGGCCAATAGCACTTTTTCCAAGCCATTGAGCAGGAAATCGATTTCATCATCACTGATATTGAGCGGTGGCGAGATGCGGATGGTATGGCCGTGACTGTCATTGACGATGATACCCAGGTCCAACAGCCTACGGCAAAAATGCATGGCATCGCCGTTTTTTACCTCGATACCGATAAAGAGTCCTTTCCCGCGAACTTCCTTGATGTGCGGAGATCGTGAGGCAATTTTCTCAATGCGGCTCTTAAGGTTTTGGCCCTGAGCTGCGGCGCGTTGGGCCAGTTTCTCCTCTTGCAATACCTCCAAAGCGGTAACTCCGGCCACACACGCTAACGGATAGCCCCCAAAAGTCGATCCGTCCGAACCGATATTAAAGGCCATGTCCATGAGCTCGGAATTGGTTACGAATACGGATAAGGGCACCAGACCGCCTGATAGGGCCTTGCCCAAAATGAGGCCATCCGGCACGATATCGTCGTGCTCAAAACAAAAATTCTTGCCAGTCCGGCCCAGGCCCACCTGAATCTCGTCCAATATCAAAAGGAGATCCTTTTCGTCAGCAATACGGCGAAGCCCCTTTACAAATCCGGGCGGTGGGATGCGCATGCCGCCTTCTCCCTGCATGGGTTCCACCAGGATGCCGCAGGTGTTTTCGGTTATGGCTGCTTCCACCGCCTCCAAATTTCCAAATTCCACGGCAACAAAACCCGGGGTCAAGGGCCCGAAGCCGGCACGATATTTATCCTGAGAGGAAAAGGAGATGGTGGTAATCATGCGGCCGTGAAAATTGTTATCGAAGACAATCAGCTCTTGCTTGCCATCGGGTATGTTCTTTTGCTTCCAGCCGTAATAACGCGCCATTTTAATCGCAGTTTCAACAGATTCCACGCCACCGTTCTTGGGCATAACCTTGTTCCCGTTGCGACCGAAGCGCGGTCCCAATTGGGGTACAAAATCGGCTGTTTTGGCCAGAAACAAGGCCAGCGGGTCGGTATAAACCACGTTGGATATGACGGAAGCGTAATTTCCGGTCAAAGCCCGAATCATGGCGTTGACAACCTTCGGGTGATGATGTCCCAAATTCGCGGCGGAATATGCGGCCAGGCAATCCAGATATTTTTTGCCGCTGATATCGGTTATCCAGCTTCCCTGGGCATTCCTGACAACGACCTTGAGGCGATTATAGTGATTGGCACCGGATGCCTGCTCCAGGGCAAAAACCGCCTCGTCACTCTGGTTGGAAAAACCGAGAACCGGTGTCTCATATAATGGTATGGGTATGTTTAGCATGATTGCACCTCCCTGTACGGAGACATTGTTACCCCTTTTTTGTTGCTTACAAGGTAGCAACATTATATCATGGCAAAACATTCCGTGTCAAGAGATACCCGTTTCTGTCCTTTTTATTTTGCGATGACATTGATATTGTAATATATCATCACTATTCAATTATGCGCTTGTCTAAACGGCTCAATTCGTATTTCAGATAGGCGCACGGATGTTCAGCTTTAACCCAGGCAAAGGGAAAGCTAAATGGATCTTAGCGCCATTTTAAGGGACTTTGCGTTTTCTAAATACGAATCCTCCTGTTATCTGACCTTACTGGTCAACCACCCTGCCAACGGCTCTCAATTGAGCAAACTTTCCGGAATCGCCAGATCACGGATTTATGATGTACTGCGGGGGCTTGTTTCCAAAAAGCTCGTATTCGAAATTGAGAAGGGATTGTATGTGCCTTTGCCGCTTGAGGAATTGAAAAAGCGTTTGCGGGGTCAATTTGAGTCCAATCTGAAAAGCCTGGATGATCAGTTGGCAGCCATCGGTCAGCAGTCCAGATTTGAATACTTGTTTACCTTAAACGGTGTGAACGAAGTACTCGCCAAAGCCAAGGACATTGTGGACACCGCCTCACAGGAACTCTACATTCGTCTCTTTCCAGACACATGGGAGCACCTGCGCACCAACATCGATGCCGCCATCCAGCGGGGTGTGGGCGTGCGCTTTATCGCCATGGGACCGATGGATATGACCTACGAAATTCAGGTGTTCCATCCCAATGTGGACGACCTGCAAGACAAATTAGGTGGTGAGTCCATCGATATCATCGCCGACAAGTCCGAAGCCATCGCCGGCATCTTTCAAACCGGGAACACGGATCACTCACCCTTTATCTGGACACGCAACCACTGGTTCGTTATCGCAAACCGGGACAGCCTGCGTCATGATTTTTACCACTACTTTCTGGATAAAATTTATGAGCGGGGCGAGGCGCTCACTGAGCAGGATAAACGGATCTATGATTTTATCAAAGCCGATGACTGAAATTTAAAGTTTTTGAATGGTCACAATCTCGATGGGCGTTTTAGGCACATCCCGAAATCGCCCCGTGACACCGGTCGGCACTTTGGAAATGGCATCCATCACCGCCATACCTTTGATAACTTTCCCGAAAACCGCATAGCCCCATCCGGATGGTGTTTGGCTTTTGAAGTTTAAAAAGCCATTATCCACGGTATTGATGAAAAATTGGGCCGTGGCACTGTGAGGATCGGGTGTGCGGGCCATGGCAATGGTCCCGCGATCATTTCCAAGGCCGTTGTTGGCCTCGTTTTGAATGGGCGCCCGGGTGTTCTTTTTAAGCATGTCTTTTGAGAAACCGCCACCCTGGATCATAAAACCGTCTATGACCCGGTGAAATATGGTGCCGTTATAAAAGCCGCTGTCCACATAGCGCATAAAGTTTTGGACGGTCCGGGGGGCCTTATCCAGATGGAGTTCCAGAACGATATCGCCTTTGGATGTCTGCATAAGAACGTGTGGATTGGATTGCGCTTTTTCTTGGGCACTGGCGCCGCTGACAAGGCAGGCAAGTATCAATATCACATAGAATAGTTTTTTCATAGCTGGCTCCTTTTTAACGATCACCCTGAAATAATTCCGGTATCTGTGCACTGAAACCATATATGTGTCAACCCTAATCTTGACTTCTGCTCCCAGACTGATCTAACTAGTAGCCATATAAAATCGTAGAACGAATTTATCAATTGCGGCACGCAGCCATTACAGAATACCCATGGTAGGAGAAACCTTATGAAATTTTTAATCCCGTTATTGTTGATGGGCCTACTTGTTCCGGTTTGTTCCTGGGCCGAGGATCAACCCATCAGTGAGGCAACTACTGAGTGTATCGACTGTCATACCACCTTTCAACCCGGTATTGTAGAGGATTGGCAGCAGAGCCGTCACGCCCGCATCACCCCGGGCCAGGCCATGCAGGCAGATGAACTGGCGCTAAAAGTATCCAGCAAATCAGTGCCGGACGACCTTAAAAATACGGTCGTGGGCTGTGCCGAATGCCATATGCTCCGCCCCGAATCCCATAAAGACACCTTCGAACATAATGGATACGATATTCACATTGTCGTCAGCCCAAACGACTGCCGGACTTGCCACGCTGTGGAAGCTGAACAATATTCACATAACCTCATGGCCCATGCCTATAATAATTTGGCCGGCAACCAGCTCTATCAAAAGCTGCAAGGCAGCATTCTCGGAAAACCGGTCCGGAATATGGGTAAAATTGAATTTGAACCCGAAAGTGAGCAAACCAAGGCCGAGGCTTGCTACTACTGCCACGGCACGGTTCTGGAAGTGACAGGGACAGAAGTGCGGGATACCGATGTTGCCGGTGAACTGGAATTTCCCGTTCTCACGGGCTGGCCCAACCAGGGTGTCGGGCGCATCAATCTTGATGGGAGCAAAGGCGCCTGTACGCCCTGCCACACACGCCATCGATTTTCCATCGAAATGGCCCGGAAACCCTATACCTGCAAGGAATGTCACGTGGGGCCGGATGTGCCGGTTTATAAGGTTTATTCATCCAGCAAACACGGCAATATTTTCGAAACCCATAAAAACACCTGGAATTTCAATGCCGTACCCTGGAAGATCGGGGAGGATTTTACCGCACCCACATGTGCCGGTTGTCACATCAGTCTGCTGGTCAATACCGAAGGTGAGGTGGTGGCCGAACGTTCCCATCGGTTTAACGACCGGCTTCCCTGGCGACTTTTCGGATTGATATATGCGCATCCCTACCCCAAGAGTCCCGACACCAGCATCATTCGCAACGCCGCCGGGCAACCCTTGCCCACCGACATGACCGGCGCACCGGCTCAGGATTACCTGATCACACCGGATCAGCAGGCCGAACGCACCGCTCAATTCCAGCAAATCTGTCTAAATTGCCACGGAACCGGTTGGGTCACCGGCTTTTGGCAACGTTTTGAAAATACCATTGCTGAAACCAATGCCACCACGCTGACAACCACCCAGGTTATGGCCGATATCTGGCAGGCAGGATTGGCCGATCCACAAAACCCGTTTAATGAATACCCGGAAAAGATCTGGTCTGACCAGTGGCTGTTTTACGCCAATACAGTTCGCTTTGCCTCAGCCATGGGCGGCGGCGGCGATTATGGGGTATTTGCGGATGGACGCTATCAGATGGTACACCATCTGTTGAAACTGGATGACTGGCATCGCTCGGCATCAAGCCGGCAACCCTGAACAAATAGGCTGCGGACTGTAGGCTTTTCGGCTGTAAGCGCCCAATAGTCCAAAAGTCTTCAGCCTATAGCCTATTCATATCCACCATGACTTTGATGGCCTTTCCGGTGTGAATGCGTTTCCGGTAAACGTCTGGTAACTGGTCCAGGGATATCAGATCGCTTATCAAGGGATTGCCGTCCAGTTTGCCCTGGGCCATCCACGCCAGGCATTGCCGATTTTCTGCATGCGTATTCGAATAGGATCCGGTTAGCCAGACTTCTTTGAAGTTCAATGTCATTGGTGTTATGGATGCATCGGCATACATGACACTGACCACGCATACGATACCGCCCCGGGCGGCAGCATCCATGCATACCTGAACCTGGTCAGGCACACCGGAGCACTCAAAAACCAGATCACAGCCTAAACCAGCCGTCGTCATAAAAACCGTTTGATTTACATCATCGGCCAATGGGTCCACGCCCTGATCTGCACCAAGTTCCAAGCCCAGTTTGCGTTTGGCAGCCACCGGTTCAGAAAGCAAAATTGGCTCAAAGCCCATAATTTTAAGTAATCGCACCAGCGCCAAACCAATGGGTCCGCCTCCGACCACCAGTGCGGAACCGGATTTTCGGTTAACACAGGTAAGCGCGTGCAAGGACGCTGCAAAGGCCTCTGCCAGAGCTGCATTTTGAAAGTCGACCCCCGCTGGTATCGGTATCAACATGTCCGCATAGGCCACAAAATATTCGGCAAAAGCGCCCGGCAAATCACCGATCCCGATGGTGCGTCGATTTCGCTGGCAAAAATAGGGTCGGTCTGATTGGCAATCCAGACAGGTTCCGCAAGATGTCGGGCGGACGATGACCGCCGTTCCTGCCGCTATCTGTGTGACCTTGCTTCCGCATGCCGCCACCGTACCGCTGGTTTCATGCCCCAGAATGATACCATCCGGCAACCCCCCGCTTTGGATCATGGAATGGTCGGAACCGCAAAATCCGGTGTGGCTTACCTTTACCAACACCTGGTCCGGCTCGATTTCGGGGATGGGAATGTCTTCGATGACCAGGCCTTTATGCTTACGATAAACCGCTGCTCTCATTTTTCAAATGTCCTTGTATGCCGTGAATGAAGCCGTTTAAATTGAATAGAGGTAGTCAAACACGCCCAGTACCATCTCGGTCACCGCCCCATTGCCCTCGCTGGTGCCGGCCAGGCGAATCCATTTGTGCAATTTTCTGAGATTGTAACCCATCAAGCTCGGACAACCGGCGGCAATTTTACGGTTGTAGGGACCGCCCCGGGTATCCAGCCAGTGAATGGCCCTCATAAAATGACGGCCGCTTGCATCCACCGGTAGGGCCAAGCACCATTGGGAATCACAGGCAACCGCAACAATGTCTGAGACCGTCACATCAGCGGCTTTGAGGACTTTCTTGCAACCATTTACGGACGTTTGCCACCATTCCTCTGGGTCCTGTCCTACACCTCCCCCGGACAAAAAGGTGGTGGCAATTGTTTCATCCGTGCTGGCAATCACGTCTCCGCTATCAGAAACCAGCGCGATTTTGGGATCACTACCTCCCAGGTCGATGGTCAGCACATAAACTTGCTTATCCCTGTGAATGGTCTTATGATATGGTTTTACGGTCATAATTATGTACGGTTAATAACGCTGAAAGATTAACTGAATTGGACACCGAATTGCTGAGTAGTTATGATTGAATCTTACTTATCGCAAATGGATGTTTTAGTACAGTCTTAGATTGATTCAATTTTATCAATTGGCACCATGCAAAGGAGGCCTTATGTCTACTGAAAAATCGCTGGAAATTCTAAAAAGTGCGTTACTCCTGGAACTGCGCGGGAAAGCGTTTTATACCAAAGCGGCCGACAGTGCCGATGATCCCGATGTAAAAGAATTTTTTAACAAACTGGCCGAAGACGAAACCAGCCATATCCAGATTTTGTCAGACCAGTACCGATCCTGCAAAAAGGAAGGTGCGTTCAAGGCCTTTGAGCACGATATTCATGATGAAAGCGTTGCCACAGCCGTATTGAACGACAAACTTAAAAAGCGTATTGCCGGCGCCGGGTTTGAATCCGCGGCAATTTCCGCGGCCATGGGTATGGAGGAACGGGCTGTAAGCCTCTATTCAAAGCGTGCCGCTGAAGCTTCGGATCCTGAGGAAAAGGCATTGTATGACTGGTTGGCAAAATGGGAAACCGAGCATCTGGAGTCCCTGGCAAAGATTGAAAGGGAGGTTACAGAAGCCATTTGGAATGATAATAGCTTCTGGCCCTTCTAAATTTTTTCAAAGGCCTGGGTCAGATCGGCGACGAGCAGATCGGTGTCTTCGACACCAACAGATAGACGGATCAAGCTTTCACTCACCCCGGCCTTCTGACGCTCCTCCGGGTTCAGGGCCACATGCGTATTGGTAACCGGTTGATTGGCCAAACTGCTAACACCGCCAAGGCTGGTTGCCAACTTGATGGAACCCAGTTGGTCCATAAATCTTTTGGTCCCATCAAAGTTTGCATCCAATTCGAAACTGAGCATACCGCCGAAACCGTTCATCTGCTTACGGGCGATTTCATGGTCCGGATGGGAGCGCAAACCCGGATAAAAAACGTGCCGGACTTTATTCTGGCTTTCGAGATACGTGGCTATCTGCATGGCGTTGTGGTTGTGCTGCCGCACACGCAATGCAAGCGTCCGCAATCCCCTGCTAATTAGAAAGGCGGTCGTGGGATCCATGACGCCGCCGAGAATCTTGCGATAATTCCATATTTTTTCAAAGGTGTTCGCATTACAACAGAGCATGCCGCCGGTAAGGTCATGGTGACCGCCCAAATATTTGGTGGCACTGTGTATGACCACATCGACGCCCCAATCCGCGGGATGTTGATTCAGCGGCGTAGCAAAGGTGGAATCGAGCAAGACCAGAGCCCCTTTGGCGTGAGCCGCCTCAACCAAAGGAATCATATCCACCACCCGGAGCAAGGGATTGGTGGGTGTTTCCAGATAAAGTAGGGCCAAACCCTGTTCAATTTCAGTTAAAAGCCCTTGCATGTCCCAACAGTTACAAAAGGATGTCTGGACATTGAATGCAGGGAGCACGGTGTTCAGCAACTCAAATGTACCCCCATAGGTTTCCCGAATGGCGACAATGCGGTCGCCGGCCTTCACGTGCGGAATTACGGCTGTCGTGATGGCTGCCATGCCAGAGCCAAAACCCAGGGCATGCCCATAGCCTTCGAGTGCTGCCAGGCTGTCTTCGGTGTCACGCACAGACGGATTGTCCCAACGGGAATAAATGTAGCCGCTGCGGTTTTGGACCACATCGATCATATCGTCCGATTTGTCAAAATAATAGGTCGCCGTTTGATATATCGGCGCTATAACGGGTTTTCCTTTCATATTTGGCCTCCCGATACCCCTTTCACAGGGTGTAAAAATTAGTTCCATGCTCCATCGCATAAAAACGAGGGCAAATCCATATGCTTCTGCAATTTAAGACCAAATGGCTTCATTTTGTTTCAAAATAAATCAGGTGTCCGCCTTTTTCCGCAATCGGAACGGCATTTTGACAGATGCGATAATCGGACAATCACTATCGTCTAGCGGAACTGTCATAAGGTATGTTCCGAAACAGAAGCCAGCGTTTAAGCACGAAACGGAACATGGTTTGGACACCTGCTATAACTGCCACCTTGGGACCGTCTAGATTTTTTTTGAGATAGGCGCGTGCCTGTGATAAGGACCGTAGCCATGAAAGATTTGGATGTGCTGGTAATCGGGCGCAACTGTATCGACTACATCTCGGTACTGGATCGCTTCCCGCAGGAGGATGAAAAAGTAGCCTTGAAGGCCAAGTATGTCGAAGGTGGCGGTCAAGGCGGTACCTCGGCCAGTTGTGTGGCCCGACTCGGCGGAAATGCGGCACTGATCGGCTATATCGGTGATGATGAAATCGGCCAACTTTGTCTCAAACGTCTTGCCGAGTCTAAGGTTGACACCCGCTATATCCGTATCATCAAGAACGCGGCCACCCCCATCGCCTATTTGTTTGTCAACCAATCCAGTGGCAAGCGGACCATTATTTATGAACCCAGCCAGCTACCGGATATCGCACTGCCGGAAAGCCTGGACCCACTGCTTCTCAGTGCCAAAACGATTTCGCTTGATCCCCAGACGACCGCCCTGGGGCCGGTACTCAAGCAACGCATGCGTAAGGATGCCAAACTCATTTATGATTGTGAACGCTGGAAAGACCGGATTGAAGAAATGATGGCCGCGGCTGATTATTTCATTCCTTCTTCGGCTTTTTTCGATGCCTGCGGTGATCTATTCGGGCCACGCCAGTTGGTTTCTAACATCCACAAGTTAAATAAAATGGTAGGGGGGCAATTGATTGTAACCCATGGACAGGAAGGCGCTTTTTACCCCCTAAAGCAAACCCTGTATCACGTTGTCGCACCCCGTGTTCAGGTCGTGGACACCACCGGTGCGGGAGATAATTTTCACGGCGCCTTTGCACTGGCTGTCAGCCGCGGACTCACGCTCCATGAGGCAGTCAAATTTTCCGTGGCCGTGGCCTCGCTATCATGCCGGGCCATCGGCGGCCGCAATGCGGTTCCGGATTGGTCGGTGGCCCTGGACCTTTCCAAGCAACTGCAGGTCCATGCTGTCTGACCCGGTTTTCAAGACAAGGCATCAAATCGATCCACAAGCCGTTTAAATATCCGCGGCGATATGTACCCGTGTTCCGGTTTGTAGCGCAGGGAAATATAGGCATCTGTAATTGCCGTCACCTCCTTTTTAAGTTCAGGTCGATGCATGGTGACCAGCCGAGCCCAGTCGCGTGGTCCTTGGGCGGGATGTCTTTGGATACCAACCCGTTCCAGCTTGCGGCAGAAAAAATCATAACTCTCCTGAACGTGATCTTTTCGGTGGGATTTCACCCGGGCATGATATCGAATCCCCGCCCACGCCGCTAAAACTGAAACCAAAAAAATCAGTATCGCTATCCATGCGCTGTGGGGCCGCCGGATGGATGCGATCACTTTTCTCATCAGCCCAGCCTGTTCGGTTCGTGAGTATTCCATAAACCAGGCATTCCACCTCAGATTGATGGCATCTGCCATATAAACCAATCTCTGGATATATCCGCTCAGCCACCGGGTACGCGCTCGGTTCAGAAAATCAGGCAAATCGCCTGATGCCAAGGCCCCGGTAACCCCCATGGAAACACGTTCCGGTGCCACCAGCGCTGTTGGATCAACGCGAATCCATCCCTGGTCATTGATAAAAACCTCCACCCAGGCATGGGCGTGATACTGTTTAACGATCAAATGGTTACCGTAGGGATTTAGATCCCCCCCTAAAAAACCGACCACCACCCGGGCCGGAATACCGGCGGCCCGCATTAAAAACGTAAATGCCGATGCAAAATGTTCACAATACCCGCTGCGGGTATCAAATAAAAATCCATCCACCGGATTCTCACCCAGCAAGCCAGGTCGGAGGGTATACCGATAATCGCCTTGCCTAAAATAGCGCCTGGCTGCATCCAGGATGGCTGTGGGCGAACCCAGGCGCGATGACCAGCTTTCAGCCAGAGCCTGGCTTTTTGGATTCCCTTCCTCGGGAAGCTGCCGGGCCCTAAGCGCTTGAGCAGCATTTAATCGTACGTGAACATCCCGGGCAGAACGGACGCGATAACGCTGAACCGTGCGAACAGGCCAGCGTGTCCTTAAGGTAAAATCTTCGGTTAGAGCCGTAAAACGGGGGGCCGTAATGGGCACATCCAATGCGAATAAGTGACGTTTGCGATGGGGCTCCAAAATGACATCGTATTCAATAAAATTTTCGGACCGTATGAAACGCTTGTTATGTCTCGCCGTATTCCCCTGGTTCCAATGCCTGCCGTCAAAATTCCACAGCACCAACCCGCGCCAATATAGATCTGCGGCCTCGGGGGTTTTTTGATCAAACTGCACCCTGAAGACGGTCTGGTCTACTTGAACCAGTTGTGATATGGATCCCGGCCGCAATGTATCGGCAAATCCGGTCTGGCCCGCAAATCTACCCGGAAGTGAAAATATAGAACCTTCCAGTCGGGGAAACAGGATAAATAGCAGGACCATCAGCGGGAGCGCTTGCAGCATGATGGTGCCGGTCAGCCTCAGGTTGACAGGAAGTCGCCGCCCCGGATGATTGATATGCACCAGGCAGGTGGTGGTAGCTAAAACCGAAATAAACATATAAAGGGTAATCACCAGGTTTTCGATACTGAATAGGCTGATGATGATGATGAAATAGGCCATAAACAAGGTCACAACCCTGCCACGATGATTTGTCGCTTCCAGAGGCTTAAGCCCGGCCATCACGCATAGCAGCCCGATGAAAGCTTGACTGTCCAGCTTAATCCCTCCCAAAAATATCAGGATGATCATACACCCTGCTATCGTAAAAACGAGGCGGATTTTATGTCCAGGCTGTGACAGTTTGCCACGGTAGACCAGAAGCGCATAGGTCCAGAATACCGCACACCATCCCGTTACCCATAAGGGCATGTTGATGAGCAATGGACCGATTACAATGCCTAGTACGGCTATGGTCGGTCCCGGATGGCGGATATCTAATTGCATCAGAATAAGGCCAATGCGCGCAGGCAGTTGTTTTTATGCTGAATGCCACGCTGCGGAGCAATGATTTGCCCGGGTATGTTTATGCCGTAAGCCCATTTCAACGTATGCGCTTTCAATACCATGGCACACAATATCGAGAGTTTTTTCTCCTTGTTCTTGGAATTGATGTTGTCCCAGCTTAAACATAGCTCCGGCGAGGTGTTCTGCCTGAACTCTTTGACCAGGAGCCCCTGGCCCTTTGAAAAAGCTTTCCAAAATATATGATTGAGGGCATCACCGTTTTGAAATGTTCGCAGTCCTTTGAAGTCGTCTGCGGCGCGAGAAACAGCCCCCTGAGATTTATGCGCGGCCATGAGATCCCGCTCAGTCAGTTTCTTCGCCGGCATGGGCTTGGGATAGACCAAACAGTTGCCAACGACGGATATGCTGCGACTGATTCGAAACAGGCCAAAAGGGTATGCTGTTGCCACTTCGAGTTTGTCCACGGAAATGCGCCCTCTTTTGGGTGATTTTACGATCACTGCGACGCGATGGCCGATTTCGGCGGTTGCCTGTATGAGGGTTTCCTGACTGTTATTCAAACGAAACCGCAAACCGAAGTAATCGGCGGGCAAATGCTGCAAAATCACTTCAAAGACAGCGTCCTGGGATTCAAAGATTGGACTGGACCGGATGGCCGCCACAGCAATGCCTTTGATATTCCCATGGGTGTGAAAGATGGATACCAGTACCATACTCCCGAGTAAAAAAGTAAAAAGGAAGCCCAGGTTGTTATTATAATTGATGGATCCCATCAGCATGCACGCCAAGGCAATGACAAACATCCATCCGAATCGAGTGGGGGCAAACCGTGTGCGTGCCGCTTGGCCATTTTTGGAGGGAACTTTCATAAAGCATCACTTGATATAACTGCCTACTTTGTCACTTGCAAGTTCAAATGACAGTAAAACGGACACATTTTGGTGACGAATCAGATCATCCCTATCGAAATCGGGATCGGGATCGAAATCGGTTTTTCCAGGCTTAAATTCGATCCCGATTTTTGCGGCCGTCCGCATTAAGGTATGGGTACTTGATGCAAGATGGAAAGCAACTGATGCCGGGGTAATTCTTCAAGGCTTTCTTTGGAACGCAGGCGATGGCCGACCACCCAGGGCATGATATGCTGAACATCCTCGGGCAAGGCATAGTCCCGATTGTTAATATAAGCCCAGGACTGCGAAGCCTGTATAATGGCCATGCCGGCCCGGGGTGAAAGGCCCACATGAAAATGGTCAGATGTGCGGGTAAAATCTAAAATGTCCTGGATATAGTTGAGCAGGGGGTCAGACAGATGAACCGCGTTGATGTGGTTCTGAATCTCCACGACGTGCTCGGGCAGGATGCACGCCGGCATCTCCCCTAAGAGGTCTTTGACCTGACCCTTTTTCAGCAACTTGTTCTCCGCAATTCTATCCGGATATCCCAGCTCAATTCGCATCAGGAAACGATCCAACTGCGATTCCGGCAGCGGAAATGTCCCATATTGCTCCAACGGATTTTGGGTGGCGATAACAAAAAATGGGTTTTCGAGCCCGCGGGTTTCCCCTTCAATGGTAACTTGCTGCTCCTCCATCGCTTCTAAAAGAGCGCTCTGGGTTTTCGGTGTAGCCCGATTGATTTCGTCCGCCAATAACACCTGGGTGAAAACGGGTCCGGGATGAAAAATGAAGGCACTCTGCTTTCGATCAAATATGGATGTCCCCAGCACGTCACCCGGCAGCAGGTCGCTGGTAAATTGTACCCGCCGGAAATGTAAGCCCAAACATCGTGACAATGCCTTGGCCAGGGTTGTTTTCCCGATACCCGGAATGTCTTCTATCAACAGATGCCCCTTGGCAAACAGACATGTTAGCGCCAGGCGGATTTGGTCTTCCTTTCCCAGTACAACGGCACTGATTTGTTCGACTATTTCGTGGAATTGGTTTTGCATGCTCGCTCCGGCTCATGAATATTTAGGATGCTGCTTAGCGCTTATAGCTTGCCGCTTATTTTTGCCTTCTCGATAAGTTGCTTGGCCATCCGGATGGTGGCCTGATCCACCAGGCGACCATCCATTGATACGGCCCCGCGCCCTTTCTCAACCGCGGATTGGTGTGCGGCCATAACCGCCTGTGCCCGTTCAATCTCCGCCAAGGTCGGTGAAAAAACTGCATTGACAATATCAATCTGAGCCGGGTGGATCACCCATTTACCATCAAAGCCCAGGGCATTGGTCGTCTCAGCGGCTCTTTTGAGCCCCTCGGCGTCCTTGAAATTTCCATAGGGCGCATCAATGGCTTGCAGATTGTGGGCTCTGGCGGCCATGATAATCCGGCTCAAAGGGAAGTGCCAGCGATGACCCGGATAGATACCCGCCTCAGCCTCACCATGCCCGGAAATAGATATCAGGCGGGCACCAACGGAGGCGGAATAGTCGGCAATGCCGAACACCAATGAAACCAGGCGGTCGCTGGCGCCGGCGATGGCAGAGACCTGCTCAAGGCCTTGGGCGCTTTCGATTGAGGCTTCAATGCCGACGTTTGCTCCCACCTGACAATCCATTTCCACACCATCCAATAAGCGGTGGACAAAATGAATATCGCCCGGGTGGTTTACCTTGGGGACAACCACTGCATCCAGCCGCTGCCCCCCTTCAGCAACAATGCTAATGAGATCTTGATAAGCAAAGGGCGTATCCAGTCCATTGCAACGAACCGTAACCGATTTGGTGCCCCACTCAGCAGAACGCAGGGTCTCAATCACTTGCTTGCGGGCCTCTTTTTTCTTGTCCACGGGCACACTGTCTTCCAGATCCAGCATCACATTGTCGGCAGAACTACCAAGAGCCTTGGCATGCATTTTTTGTACGTGCCCCGGTACAGATAAAATCGATCGACATATTGGTTTCAACCCAACCCCCTTCACATTTTTTCTGGATCATCCGGTTTAATATTTCTTTTGCCAATGCCTGGGCTTTTAGAAAATCGAACGTCCAACATCGAACATTGAACACTGAACATCGAATATGGAATTCTTCCCTTTTTCTAATAAAGATAAGAGCGCAGCGCAGACGCTTTGCGAGCAATTCCACATTCGACGTTGGATGTTGGAAGTTCGATGTTCGATGTTGATCCTTTCTAACCTTTGAATTCTATAATCCCTCAGAAAAACTATCAAATCAGCACCCAAAGCGGATTAAATAGTACGTATTTACCAGAATAATCCTCTTTCTTTCATCAACGGGAAGAAAAGCTATTGTTCCCAAGGAATTCTGCTTGCGGTACATGGTATTTTTTCAATATCCGCTGGGTGGCTGCCGCATACACCCCGGCATCCAAAACAACCTTATCGCGGGTGTAATTCTTCTGGAATTCGATGACGTGAAAAATCTTTTGAGGATGTTCAAAAGCCGCTTGCAGTTGCGCCATCGATCCCACCAGTCGCCCATTGACCCGATGTACAACCAGATCCCGTAGGTCATGATAGCCGATATTATAGGTATCCGGCAGGACATGGCTCAGGATGACAATACGACGGCGTTCGGGTGATTGATTGAAGCGCTCAAGATCCCAGGCCAGGACCAGGCGCGGATTGGCCCGGGAACGCCAGTTATTCCCTCTTCCCCGCAGGTAATTATAATCGAGTTCCCGAAAAACCAGTCCCCCGGCCACCAGATAGGCAGGCCTGTAGTCCGAACGCCAGTATGGGATCAAGCGGTGGTTGAGCGGGAAGCCCAGCAACGGCATATCCAAGGAAATCAGCTGCCCCGACCGCAGGAGCAACACTGTAATACGGTCACCGACCATGTGTCCTTCGGTAATGATATTGAAAAAATGAAGTCGCCCATAGTGGGGATGGCGATAATAGCCATGACTATCAATGTCGTGCCCGTCCAGGGCCAGCACTAAGTCCAGCGGCTTTAGATGCTTATAACCGGTCTCGCCATAAGGGATGTTCCGAACCAATATACCCCGGGGAGCCCCCTGCAACCCGAGCCATTTTGCCATGGTTTCATCGTTTTGAATCTGGTAGGATAGACCGATCATTGTCGCAAAACCACGGTAGTCACCGGACTTGGCCATGTTGTCATAAGCCCGCAGTGTATGGGCTGGAAGGATTTCTACCATTCCTTTGGCAGTGCGGACTGTCAATCCGATCAGATTTCCACCCCCAAAAACCGGATCGGCCGCACTGGCACCGGTCAAGTCCGTCGTCCCCTTGAGCACAGCATGCTGTACTGAACCGGTTCGACTGGCAACCACCTCGACCCGGCCCAGGCGCGTTTGCGCAACTTCGAGCTGGTGCTTCTTCCATCGGACCGACTGGGCCTCACCCCCGAAAACCATGCTCTTGGAGAAGGTTACCGCCGCAAGGTCATGAAAAAATCCGGGTGTCGACACGGTTAGGAGGGCCAGATTGATCTCCCGATCCATGTGATAAATCTGGGCTGTGGTCCGGCGGGGTTGGCCATGCTTTTTTGCCCGTATTAGCGTTGCATCGGAAACAGCATGAGCCGTGGTCAGCAGCATCGAATCACCGACCACAATAGCCTGGGCCGAGCGATGACCGGGCTTGTTTTTATCCCAGGGCCGGTAAGAATTAAAAGACTGCCAGGTTACGGAAAGGGATACGACCTGATTTTCATAATTTCCCGCCACGGCGAGACGAGCGCCCTGGATCAGGATAATAATTAAGAGTATATGCGACCAGTATTTCATAATCGCCGATCTCCCGGCAACCCATATTGCCTCAGAATATCTGCATGGGCTGCGGCAGCCTTAGCGGCAGCCAGAATGTGGATAATCCCGGTTTCGAATTCCAGCACATGAAATGGGCCGGGGTTGGATTCGATGGCAGACACCAGATCCTTCAGCTTGGTGATGGGTTGTGCATTCACTTTTTGCAGCAACAGATTTTTAAAATTGGACATATCGGCGTTGACGGGATGATTCAGTCGCCTGAGCAATACCACCGGTTCCGCCTGAAGGTGGCTGGGCATTTCAATGGATTTATACTGGTAGGTATAACGCAGCGAGGCCGGTGCATTGGCGTCCCAATCCCGGCCGCTTAGCTTCAGAACTTCAATATTTAAGGGAACAAAAACAAGTCCGGCATATACAAAATAGCGTGGCATGCAGTCATAGATATTGCCCTTGTGGATCAATGCTGGATAAGGCGCCATAGGCACGGCCATCTGGATGGATCTGCCCTCTCGCCAGACCTTGAGGTTGACGATCTCACGATTTTGCTTGCGATCCAAAAGTAAGGCAGCATCCAAACGCAGACCCTGCATGGCCACGGTCCCATCGTTGGCCACCGGATGGTCATCTATCTTGAGAACCACGTCCCCTGGTTTCAGATACCCGTCCCCACTGCCATTTGGATAAACATTATCGACAAGCATCCCCGTCTGACCGGGCTTCAGGCCCACATAATGACGATACGCCGGACTTTCCATATTCCGAAACATAACCGCCAGGTCCGGAAAACCGTCATAATGATTGTCGGCGATATCCATTAGAAAATGCTGCACCACCTCCACCGGGATAAACCAGCCAGTATTCTCTAAACGGGAGCTGCCCTGGAAGGCAACCCCCACCACCCGCCTTTTTTGAACCACGGGTCCGCCGCTGTTGCCCGGATTAATGGCCGCATCCGTCTGCACCGTCAAATGATAATCAACCATGGAATGCAGATACCGATTCATCTCGATACGCGAAACGACGCCCTTGGTGGAAGATATACGCTGGCCGCCAGTTGGGTATCCAATGGTTTCCACAGTTGAGCGTAATTCTGGCAGGCCGCCGAATTTCACGGAAGGAATTCCTGACAGCAGGCGTTTCTCAACCGGTTCCAGCACGGCCAGGTCACAATCGTGACCAATATGCCCCACGGTTGCTTCGTGCGGTCTGGGATCATTATTCAAATAAATCAAAAGCATCCTGGAATCGCTGACCACGTGTGCGTTGGTCATGATCAATCCCCCCTGAATCACAAAGCCGCTGCCAGTGCGTTTGCCCACCGAATAGGCTCCCCAGGGTGCATCCCAGCGACCCCGCTGATAGTGGTTGACAATGCGCACCACCGATGCTTCCATAGCGGCCGCTTCCGCTATCGTCGCAAACAACATCAACGCAGTCAGGATCGGACAGCATATACGAAAACGATTTTTCATGGCAAACCACCCTATCATTTTTCATAAGCTTTATCAATTTTGCTTGACAATTTGCGCGAAAATTATAATATTATCAATTTTTCGAATTGATGAATAATTAATTCTCTCAACATTTTGAGATGGATTCTGTGAAAGGTTGACGAGAGGAGGCATGTAACATGTACGCTGTGGTAACAACAGGCGGAAAGCAATATCGCGTTCAAAAAGGGGAAACACTTAAAATCGAAAAAATCCCCGGCGACGTGGGCTCTCAGGTGGCATTTGACCAGGTCCTGATGGTGTCCGATGGTGATCGCGTGGAAATCGGTCAGCCGCTGGTGCAAAATGCGGTTGTCAATGCGCATATTGTGGAGCAAGGAAAACACAAGAAAATCGTGGTGTTCAAATATAAACGGCGAAAACGATTTCGCAAAACCCAGGGACACCGACAGCAATTTACCGCTGTAAAAATAGACGAAATTTCTCTCTAATCCAACCCGGTAACCATCTCATTTCAATTTTACCAGTCGCGGTTGGTCCGAGAAAGGAAACATAAAAATGGCACATAAAAAAGCGGGCGGAAGCTCAAAGAACGGTCGTGACAGCAATGGCCAACGCCGAGGCGTGAAGTGCTACGGCGGGCAGACAGTCAAAGCCGGTAATATTCTCGTGCGGCAATTGGGGACCAGAATTCATCCGGGTGAAAATGTCGGTATGGGTAAGGACTACACCCTGTTTGCCAAAACAGACGGCATCGTATCCTATGAACGTCTAGGGCGGTCGCGTAAAAAAGTTAGCGTTTATACTGTGTGAAATTCATTGACGAAGCCAAGATAACCATCCAGTCCGGAGACGGCGGTAGCGGATGTGTTAGTTTCAGGCGGGAAAAGTTCGTTCCCCGAGGCGGGCCCGACGGCGGTGACGGCGGCAAGGGTGGCGACGTAATTCTCAAGACTTCGGGGAGAAAACGGACCCTTTATGATTTCCGGTTTAAACGTCATCTCCGGGCCAGAAACGGCACAGCCGGTCAAGGTAAAAAGAAGAGCGGCAAAAAAGGGAGCGACCTGATTGTCGAAATTCCCGCCGGCACAGTGGTCACCGACATTGAAACCGGTGAGATCCTAAAAGATTTCATTACCCCAAACGAATCCTTTATTGCCGCAGCCGGCGGTCGCGGCGGCCTTGGCAATCATCACTTCAAAACGTCAACCCACCGGGTTCCGCGTTTTGCCCAGCCAGGAGAACCCGGACAGACCCTGCATTTAAAGCTGGAGCTTAAGCTAATTGCGGATGTGGGCCTCATCGGTCTGCCCAATGCCGGCAAATCGACACTCATCAGCAAAATTTCAGCAGCCAAACCCAAAATCGGGGCCTATCCTTTTACAACCTTGGTCCCAAACCTGGGGGTCGTGCATACTGATTGGGGCGAACCCTTCGTGGTTGCCGATATCCCCGGGCTCATTGCGGGCGCCCATGAAGGTGCCGGCCTGGGCACTCAATTCTTACGCCATATTGAACGGACGCGCTTGCTGGTACACCTGATCGATGCGTGTGAGATCGATCCGGAAAATGTGCTGCTAGCCTATGAAACCGTCAACCAGGAACTGGTCATGCACAACCCCGCCCTGATCGAGCGACCCCAGATTTTGGTTTTAAATAAAATGGATGCGCCCGGGGCCGAGGAAAACGCCAAACTTTTTCAAGATGCCTTGTCCGAGTACGAAGTTGTTGCCATCTCCGCCCTCACGGGCAGCGGTACCCAGGCATTGCTGTCACGCATCCTCAATATGCTGGAGGGAAACTAACTTATGCGGATTGGATTATTCGGGGGAACATTCAATCCCATCCACCATGGCCACCTGCGTGCAGCTGTGGAAATACAGGAAAGCTTCCGTTTGCAGAAACTCTATCTGATACCTGCAGCGCTGCCGCCCCATAAAAATGTAAACAAGGTGATCTCAGCCACCGATCGGATCGAAATGACGCGCCTGGCCATTCAGGACTTTCCGGATTTCATTTTGTCTGATGTGGAATTGAAACGGAGCGGCCCGTCCTATACGGTTGATACGGTTCAGGCCTTTCAAAACCATATAGAACCCGGCAGCGATCTATTTCTAATCATGGGTCTGGACGCTTTTCTGGAAATTGACACCTGGAAATCCTATAAGCAGTTGGTTCGCATGTTACCGATCATCGTGATGACCCGGCCACTTCAGGCAAACGACCCAACTTGTACCCAATGGTCGGGCTTGACCAAATTGATCCATACCCGGATTTCGAATGCGTACCGCTTGTCTGAAGATAAAAAATGCTATCGGCATGACCGCTGTCAACCAATTCATCGGCAAGCCGTTAGTATGCTGGATATATCTGCAACCAAGATCCGGCAATTGGTCCGGCAAAAACGATCCATACGATTTTTAGTTCCCCAATCTGTAGAAAACTATATCATCAAGCAAGGAATCTACACATGACAGACACGGATGGCAAGGCAATCCAGGCCACCGCCAAACCTTATATTCAGGCCATTTTGGGGCGTAAGGCCCAAAAAATAGTTGTTCTGAATGTGCAGGATCTGACATCCTTTGCCGATGCATTCATTATCTGCTCGGGCAAGTCGAACCGTCAAGTAACCGCCATTGCTGAACATGTCCAGATTGAATTAAAAAAACAGGGAAAACATCCGATTCATGTGGAGGGCAAAAAGGAAGGCCACTGGGTACTCATGGACTATGGCGATATCATAATTCATATCTTCTTTGATTCTGTTCGCCAATTCTACGACCTGGAAGGACTTTGGGTGGATGCGGAACGAATCTTGGTGGCGTATGATGCCTAAGAACAGCTGTTCTTAATCAAATTTGAGCATTTTTAAAAATTAAAGGATTCAAGGGGTCCAGGATTCGAGGGTCCGAGCGATAGTTTTAAGGTTTTGAGACGGATAGTCTATTAGACGTTTAGCAGCCTAATTTTTCAATTCCACAACAAGCATATCAATTGAAACATCGCTCACGCAAATTATAACACGAAAGGTACGTCACATGACCATAAAGAAAAAGTGTATGTTAATCATTCTAGACGGCTGGGGTGCCCGCGATGAAACCCATGGCAACGCCGTTGCTAAGGCAGCCACTCCCGTTCTGAATCAACTTGGAGATAGCTACCCCTGTTCCTTGCTGACGACATTCGGTAATGCCGTCGGCCTGCCCGATGCTATCATGGGAAATTCTGAGGTGGGGCATCTGAATATAGGCGCCGGCCGGATTGTCTTTCAGGATCTGTTGCGTATCGATCGGGCCATTGCCGACGGCAGCTTTGCTGAAAATGCAGCCCTCTGTCATTTAATGGACACGGTTCAAAAAGCCGGATCCACCCTGCATCTCATGGGTCTGGTATCCGACGGTGGTGTCCATAGTCAATTAACCCATCTGCTGGCGCTCCTGGAGATGGCTGCAGAAAAACAGATTAAACAGGTTGCGGTTCATGCCATCATGGACGGTCGGGATACCCCCCCCACCGGCGGTGCCGGTTATTTACAAACCCTCCAATCTCATTTAGACCAAACGGGCGTCGGATTTATCGCAACCATCTGTGGGCGCTATTTCGCCATGGATCGCGACAAGCGTTGGGACCGTATTGAAAAGGCTTTTCGGCTTTATACGCGCGCAGAAGGCATTTCTGAAAACGATGCGTTGACCGCCATCCAAAATGCCTATCAAAAAAAGGAAACCGATGAATTTATCAAACCGATTGTCATCACGGATGCGAATGGTACACCGCGTGGACAGGTACAAAATGGGGACGGTATCCTCTTTTTCAATTTCAGGGCCGATCGGGCCCGGGAAATAACACGTGCATTCACGGATGAAGCCTTTGACGCATTTGAACGGGATCCCAGGCCAAATCTATGCGGCTATACCTGCATGACCCTTTACGATGCCGAATTTCCGTTGCCCATCGCTTTTGAACCCAAGTCCATGCAGAATATTCTGGGTGAAGTCATCAGCAATGCAGGCTTAAAACAGCTTCGCATCGCAGAGACGGAAAAGTACGCCCACGTCACCTATTTTTTTAGCGGCGGCCGCGAGGAACCGTTTCCGGGAGAAGACCGCTGCCTGATACCATCGCCGCGGGAGGTGGCCACCTACGATCAAAAACCGGAAATGAGCGCAGTTGAAGTAACCCAAGAGGTCCTCAATCGCCTGGATAGCAATGCCTACGATTTGATTGTTCTTAATTTTGCCAATATGGATATGGTTGGCCACACCGGAATTTTACCAGCTGCAGTCAAAGCCTGTGAAACGGTTGATCACTGTGTCGGTCGAATCGTGGCCAAGTTGAAGGAAAAACAGTGGTCCGCCATCGTCACGGCCGATCACGGCAATGCGGAAAAAATGATTGCTGACGACGGCAACCCGCATACAGCTCATACGGTGGGTCGCGTCAAGTGTATCCTGGTTGATGACGACTTCAAAGGAAGGGCTTTGCAGGATGGTGCCTTGTGCGATATTGCCCCCACCCTGCTTCAGATCATGGGGTTGCCCCAGCCCCAGGAGATGACGGGGAAATCATTGATAGCTATCAGCGATCAGCCATAAACTGTACAGTGCTTACTTGCCTGCAATTTCTTTGCCGCAGTGCTTACACACCTTAGCGCGCCGCTTGACGATCTCCGCACAAAAGGGGCACTCCCGCGTGAAAAAACGTTCATGAATCTTGCTAACGGATTCATCCAGTTGTTTTTCAATCAGCTCGTTGCCGACCTTTAAATTTCTAAGGGGATCAATGGCTTCCAGATCGCCGATATCCCCAAGCATTTCAGCCGCTTTTAGACGGACACGTGCCGGCTCAGTTGGATCCAGCAGGATACGCAAGGCAGTTTCGGCATCCTTGTCCACAAAACATTGGGCCAGAATGGAAAAGCCTTTTTTAATGGCTTCTTTGAGCATTTCTTCCTGCATGAGTACTTGATCGTCGATGATTTGTCCCTGGGCACCCATGGGACTGAAGACCGGCATCAGTTCAAATTGCTCCGTTCCGGGATAGTTCATCCTGCGGTAGGAAGCGGTTTGATTGTAGTTGTCCTTCATATTCTTCCAACCCTGATTGTAGATGGGACACTCGTCATTGAAACAAATATACAAATAGGGCGAGCCCCACCCCAAACCATCACTGAAATTAATGGGTGGTACTTCCCACAAATTCATGACTTCGCCACAATCCGGACAGGTGGGTTTGTCTTGTGCCATGATCCTTTCCAGTACCTCTTCTCTGGTTTCAAATACCATGTCTACCTCCACGTAAAATCATTGACAGATTTTACGTTCTGCGGCTGAACCGCGGTATAATTATCTAATATTAATATATATACTGATTAATCCCTCTCAGCGATTCTGGATCAATTGTAAGTGTGTTTTCAGGAATGTCAATACAACCTTACCAAGCGGTAATGTTGCCAGTCGCGGACAGATAGGTCATGCAACGGGTATCCATCAGGCGGGATGAGACCCATGGAATTCCAACACTAGGGGAAGATTTTGCCCGGATTGAGTATCCCTCTCGGGTCAAACAGGTTTTTGATCTGCTGCATACAATCGAGACTCCTGCCGTGTTCGGCCTGCATATAGTCCCGCTTGCCGATGCCGACCCCATGTTCTCCGGTGGCGGTACCACCGTGGGATAATGCTTTATCCACCATTTCCTGGCTGATTGCTTCAATCAATTTCCAGTCGTCCGGATTGTTTTTGCGGCCAGCCAGGTTCAGATGCAGATTACCGTCTCCGGCATGGCTAAAGGTATATCCAGGGATACCGGCGGTATCCGCTGCCCGCCGTGCACTGGCAATAATTTCGGGATAGGCCGTGGGCGGGACCGCCACATCGATGACCTGGGTATGGCAATCCGGATGGTTACGAACAATCATCTCGCCCAATTCATGCCGGGCCTCGAAAAACCGGTTGCGCTCCGCACGTCCCAAACCGGATCGAAACGCAAGTTGACCGGCTTCCTGGCATACGTCTTCAACTAATTCCAGAATTTCACTCAGATACGTCAGGCTGGGGCCATGAAACTCGATAAACAGGGTGGGCGATTCGGCCAGGCCTAACTTTTTCTCCTGGTTAAACAATTTGATGCAGGCCGTGTCCAGCAGCTCCAGCATAGCGGGATTGAGCCCAGCGCGTCTGATGGTAACCACGGCCTCGCTGGCCGCTTCGACGGAGGGGAATGTAACAATGGCAGCCGCATATTCCTCCGGTAAGCCCACCAGCCGAACGGTGGCCTGCACCACAAGACCGAGAGTGCCCTCGGAGCCCACGAATAGATGCAGCAGGTCGTAACCCGAAGAAGTTTTAGCTGTGCGCGATCCGGTCTCTAGAATGTCGCCGTTGGCCATCACCACTTTCAGTCGTAAAATATAATCCTTGGTGGAACCGTAGTAAACCGTGCGGGTGCCGCTGGCATTGTTGGCGATCATGCCGCCGATGGTGGCCCGGGCCCCGGGATCCGGGGGAAAAAATAGGCCGGTATACTTGAGGTGGTCGTTCAGATCCTGGTAAACCAGACCGGGTTCCACATCCACCTGAAAATCCTCGCTACGCACGTCCAGGATCCGGTTCATTTGGGCAAAATCCAGCACCAACCCTTTCTGGATTGGAATGGGGTTGCCTTCCAAACTGGAGCCCGACCCCCAACCCACTATCGGAATGTAATTGTCATTTGCGTAGCGCACCACCGCAGCAACTTCCGCCGCACTTTGGGGCCATATGACCGCCTCGGGCCGCACCGGCGCATGCTGGGACTGATCCTTGGCATGCAAATCCAATACGGATTCACCGGTAGAAATGCGATCGGTTGGTACCAATGTGGATAATTCTTGCATGTGTTCGGGGGTGATGGGATTGAAACTCAAAGCAAATACTCCTGGCTATAGTTAAGTTGGGTTCCAAACTAATAGGAGAAAGCGTCTCAGGAGTCAAGTAATAGCCATCGTGACAATTAAACCAACCAATCAAATATCATGCAAGACTACCACGATCGAGATTTCGATACTGCACCGCCTCGCCAATATGCTGCGGCTTCAAATCAGCGACGCCCTCAATGTCAGCAATCGTCCGGGCGATCTTTAAAATTCGGCTATGGGCGCGGGCTGAAAGGCCGAGCTTGTCAATGGCCGTTTCCAACAAATCGTGACAGGCGTTGGTAATCCGGCAGTGTTGCTTGATTAGACGACTGTTCATTTGCGCGTTGCAATAGAGATGCATATGTCGGAATCGCTGAGATTGAATCGATCGGGCTGCAGCGACCCGCTGCCGGATGCTTTCGGATGGTTCGGATTCCACAACCCCCTTAAGCTCTCTGTAGGAAACCGCCGGCACGTCCACATGCAGGTCGATACGGTCCAATAAGGGTCCTGAAATCTTGGATCGATAGCGGTGGATCTGATGAAAGGTACATCGGCACTCATGTTTGGAATCCGAAAAATACCCGCACGGGCACGGATTCATGGCCGCCACCAGCATGAAACTGGCAGGATAGGTAATGGTGGATTTAGCCCGTGAAATCGTGACCTTTAAATCTTCCAAAGGCTGTCGCAGCACTTCCAGTACATGCTTTTTATATTCGGACAGCTCATCCAGAAACAGGACCCCGTTGTGGGCCAGACTGACCTCACCGGGCCTGGGGATGTGGCCACCGCCAATCAGGCCGGCATCTGATATCGTGTGATGCGGCGACCGAAAGGGCCGTTTCGTCACCAAAGCGCTATCTTTTTCCAAAAGCCCCATGACGCTGAATACTTTGGTGGTTTCGATGGCTTCTTCAAATGTCAAGGCAGGCAATATTGTCGGCAGCCGTTTGGCGATCATGGTTTTGCCTGATCCGGGTGCGCCGATCATCAACAGGTTGTGGCCCCCGGCAGCGGCAATTTCCATGGCCCGTTTGACATGCTCCTGACCCATGACCTCGGAAAAATCGTTTTCATAATGGCTTTGGCTGTCAAAAAGGGTTTGCAGATCGGCCCTTACCGGCTCGATCCGTGTAAAGCCTTGTAAAAAATCCACCACCTGCGCCAGTGTGGTGACCGGATATACCGTAATGCGCTCCACCACCGAGGCCTCTTGTCGGTTGGCATGCGGTACCATGATGCCGTGATAGCCGGCCTTGCGGGCGGCAATGGCCATGGGCAGACCGCCGTTTACCGGCTTCACACGTCCATCCAGCGAGAGTTCCCCCATGATAATGTAATTGTTCAAGCGCTTCTGGGGGATCAATCGCTCCGCCGCCAGAATTCCCAACGCAATGGGCAGGTCAAAGCCGGTGCCTTCTTTTTTGATATTGGCCGGTGCCAGGTTGACGGTGATGCGATCGTCCGGAAACGTATAGCCGGAATTGCTGATGGCGGATTTGACCCGCTCTTTACTCTCCTTGACGGCCGCCTCCGGCAACCCGACCGTCGTAAAGGTCGGCAATCCCCTGGCGATATCCACTTCCACTTCCACCAGATAGGCATCGATGCCGATAACGGCACTACTGATTACCTTGGCAAGCAACCTTCCTCCTTATTTCCGCGACTCGCACCGAATCAAATTCGCAGAACATGTGACGACAATTTCAGGAAGTTTATGATATCAATACCGATACATTGGAACAATGCGGAAGAGATTGGGTACTTATACGGATTTCAAATACGTGTCATCGAAACCATATTTCCATCTTATTGCACCTTGTAATATCGAAACAAGGCTTTTTGATATGCATGTTCATGTGCTATCGGGGTTGCATCTCACATGATCGTCAAGCTATAGTCTGTTGGAAAAACAGGTATTGCGATAGCGATACGCTGGTTGCTGATTCTACCAACCCACATGGTCGCTCCTAGAGGACCAAATAGGCAGGGCAGCCCAAATTGGGACTGCCCTGAGAGGAAAGTAGGTGAGTGAGGCTTTCTGGTACCGAACCTGCCGGTCAGCAAAGTACCTCATTTGACAACCATTTTAATACACCAACCTTACTGGAAGATTACCTGAACATTATCAAAATATCATAAAAGGGAGGCGGATCAATGATTGAGCAAGAAGCTGCCATAAACCTGATGTATCTGATGGAACTATCGGAGGATCCAGCCAATACGTCGCGGTATTTTGAAGAACTGAACCAGTATTTGAGCGATGAAGGCTGCACCTTTTTTGACGGACCGCTGCCGACCCTGCTCAAGCCGCAGTTTTTAACGGTCGAGCAGGTCAACCACTTGGATCATGTTGTCAAAGCCATCAGCAGTGCCCTCGGCAAATTGATTGACCGCTACCTGCAAGATGAGGACCTGCGCGCCATGATGCAATTCAGCGACACTGAAAACGAATTTTTTGCCATCGATCCCTGCTATAAGGTGCCGCTGGTTATCTCACGTCTGGACGCATTCATGAGCGGTTATGATATCAAGTTTTTGGAATTTAATTGCGATTCGCCCGCCGGTAGTAGCTATGCCGACGTGATCGAGTCTGCCTTCAAGGCCTTACTCGAAAAAATGTCGGTTTTAAAGCGCTGGCAGATTGACTATGTCAATCGGCAGGAACACCTGCTCAATGCCCTGTTGCAATGCTACGCAGAGTTCAGATCCCGGCACACCCAATTTCCTGAAAAGCCGACCATCGCCATCGTCGACTGGGATGATGTGATGACGGCGTCTGAATTTGGACTGCTGCAAAATTTTATTAGCCAACGCGGGTATAAAACCATCGTCACCAGCCCGCAGCAGTTTAAAATTCAGGGTGATCAAATGGTTGCCGCCGGTGAGGCGGTGCATTTGATTTATCGGCGCGTGATTACGCGTGAATTGATAGAAAATCGCAGCAAGGCCGAGGCCTTTATCACGGGAATCAAGGACCATCTAGCCTGTGTGGTCAATCCCTTTCGTTCATTTATCGTGGGAAATAAAAAAATTCTGGCGGCACTAACCGACGAACGCTTCCAACCTATTTTCTCGCAGACCGAGCGCGATGTAATCAGCAGCACCATTCCCTGGACCAAAGTGCTAGCGGATGAAAAGGCAATCTACCACGGTTTTGTTGTGAATCTAAAACCCTTTATCATCGACAACCAGGAAAAGCTGGTCTTAAAGGCCGCTGTCAGTTACGGTGGCAAGGACGTGTTCCTGGGATGCGAAACCGATTCCCAAAAATGGGCATCGGTGGTGGCGGAACATATTGATTCCCAAGCCTGGGTTGTTCAGGAATACACACCGATTCCCCAGGAGATGTTCCCGGTAATCGAACACGGCAATGTCAATTTCAAACTGAAAAAGGTCAATCTCAATCCCTGGGCGTTTCTGGGTCGATATGGTGGCGCCATTTCACGAATCTCAGACAATTCCATCGTCAATGTCAGTCAGGGCGGCGGGATTATCCCGACAATTTGTTTTAGAAAGAGAAAACATCAACGTTAGGCGTATTATCCATGCAAAAAACCTATTCATTGGATAGCATCCGCGAGCACTTGGATGCGGGTACGCTGCCCTTTCGCGGTATCACCGCAAAGGGTAGCGCCGCGTTTCAATTTCTGAGTCCTGCCGGCCATGCCGGCGTGGCCCTGCATGCGGGTCATGATGTCCGGCCCGATTTGGCCCAGAAGATGAAGATCAGCCCGGCTGATCGCAGATACGAAGAAGACCCCCATACCGAAGCATTCCTGCAGACCTTTCCCATCCAGATTGTGGCGCGATACTCACGATTTGAGTACGATCCAAACCGCCCTTTAAAATCAGCCGTTTATACAACACCGGATACGTGTTGGGACTTGGATGTCTGGCATCAACCCCAAACCGAGGCCGAAACCGCAGAATCCCTGGCCAAACACCAGGAGCTACACGGCCTGATGGACATCGTCGCGGAGTATCTCCTGCAGAACAGCCGCTATGCCATCCTGTTTGACCTGCATTCCTACAACTATCAACGCAACGGACCGGTGGCGTGGCATGCGGATCCCAAACCGGTGATCAACCTGGGGACCGGCCCGGTTAATCGTGATGTTTTCGGTGCCTGCTTAGAAGATTTCATGGCCCGGCTGCAAACTTTCAGTCTTGATGGCCGCAAGATCTACGTTGCTGAAAACGAAATTTTCAAGGGCGGTCACTTGGCCCGCCGACTTTCCCGCAATCATGATGCGCGCCTATTGGTTTTGGCCATTGAATTCAAAAAAGTGTTTATGAATGAATTGTCAGGTGAGCTATATCCCGACGCGCTGAATCAATTGGTGACACAGTTCCAAGCCGCAGCCAACGCGTTTGTGGCCCTGCCTTTTTTTCAATTCAGGTAATTTGCTTGAAAATTTAATATGTTGGTATATAATCAGTAGCTGCCATGAATAAAAATCAAAGAACCTTGAAAAAAGTTGTCACCTGCTCAGGCGTGGGGGTACATTCGGGCAAGGATGTGCATTTAACCATCCATCCGGCACCGGTGAATCATGGTATCAAGTTCGTACGCACGGATCTGTTGAACAGCCCGGACATCACGGCCCATTTCAACCAGGTGGTGGATACCAGCCTGGCCACGGTAATCGGATACGATGGCTTCATCGTTTCAACCATCGAGCATTTAATGGCGGCATTCTGCGGACTTTCCATTGACAACGCCCGGGTGGAAATTGATGCCTATGAAATGCCGTTTATGGACGGCAGCGCCGGACCCTTTACCGAAATTATACTGGACGGCGGGATTTTGGTTCAGGACAGCCCCAAGTGCTATTTTGCCATCCAGGAGCCCATCGAGTTGAAAGCCGACGGCAAGTTCGTGGGCATGTACCCGGCTTCTGAGTTCAAAATCAGCTACACCATTGAATACGACCATCCCCTGATTAAAAAGCAAACCTGTACGTTCGAACTATCCGAAGAAATATTCAAGACGGAAATCTGCCGGGCGAGAACTTTTGGCTTTTTGGCTGAATATGAAATACTCAAACGCTATGGCCTGTCCAAGGGGGCTTCCCTGGAAAATGTGGTCGTCATCGATGGGGAAAAAATCATGAATCCCGAAGGGCTGCGCTATCCGGACGAGTTTGTACGCCATAAAGCCCTGGACTGTATCGGCGATTTATCCTTGCTGGGTATGCCTATTTTAGGGCATGTGGTCATGGAAAAATCCGGTCACGCCTTTAACCATGCGTTTTTAAATAAGCTTTTTACCGAGAAGGCGGCCTGGGCGACGTGTAATTTGCCGGAAGACTCGGCTGATAGGCTCTAAGCTGAAGACGATGAGGCGTTCAGAGACTGTGGACATTTTGCGGATGACCTCCTACAGCCTATCGCCTAAAAAACGACAGCCTAAAAAATCGGTCCCTTGGATTCTTTGGTAATAAACTGAAAATTATGAAATCAAATTTTGGCATAAAATTAATAGGTCTTTTGCTGTGCGGGCTGATTCTACTGCACCCCGTCATGGCCATAGCCCAGGATGCCAAGCTCAACAATATCATCGTTACCAATACGCGTGACGACCTGTTGATCTTTCTGACGGTGGAAGGCGCCTTTCGTGAGAAAATGGAAACCGCCATATCCAGTGGTGTTCCAGCCGCATTTTCCTTCTTTATAAATCTCTATCGGGTACGTGGCTTCTGGTACGACAAAGAACTGGCCGAACTGAAACTCCAGCACGCCATAAAATATGACAATCTCAAGAATGAATACATTGTAACGCGCTCGTGGGACGATAATCAGAAACGCGTGGTAACGTCATTTGATGAAGCTAAAAAACTGATGGCCGAAATCGACAGTTTAAAAGTTATCGATCTCAATCAGCTCCAAAAGGGTACCCGATACCAAATTCGAACCAAAGCACAATTGAGTAAGTTAACACTGCCATTCTACCTGCACTATGTGCTGTTTTTTGTCTCCCTGTGGGATTTTGAAACCGATTGGTACACGATTGATTTCATCTACTGATACAGTTATCGCAATACACGTACAAATCATTGCCCGGAGTAGTGAATAAGAACTTTATGAATTCCTCAAATCTCACCAATGAGGAGCGCAAACGGCGCAAACGGGAAATCGTGATTATTATCGCTATCATCGTCATCGTAGCGGTCCTCACATTTGCCGAAAACCGCGTAATCCATTTTGGTGCCGAATTTCCCATCTCGAACACCATTTTGATGTTCATCCTTATCAACATCAACCTGCTCCTGCTGATTCTGCTTATCTTTCTGGTTTTAAGAAATTTGGTCAAACTGCTCTACGACCGCAAGCGTAAGGTTATGGGAGCCAAGCTTCGGACCAAACTGGTCGTGGCTTTCATTGCGCTGACATTTCTACCCACAATCGTGCTATTCTTCTTTTCCATCAATTTTATCACCACCAGCATCGAGTTCTGGTTCAATGTACCGGTTGAACAGGCCCTGGAAAACTCTTTGCGAGTTGGACGCAATATCTACACCTTTGCCGAGGACAACAATCGCTTCTTTTTAGAACGCATCGCCTACCAGGTGAAAGCCAAAAACCTGTATGAAGAAAAAAGTAAAAAGGCGCTCACGAAATATATTCAGATCGTCCAGCGCGAGTTTAACATCGACGCTGTTGAAGTCTATTCCGCCAATTCAAAACGCTTGCTCTTTGCACTGGCGCCCGAATTAGAGGGCAAGCCGCTTAAAACCGTATCCGCCGCTGACTTCCAGCAAAAAATGCCAAAAAATCAGGTGCGTTCCATTTCTGAAAACTACCGTGACGGCCAGTTACTAAGGACAATCGGGACAGTGCCTTTTGGGGTTGCACACGCAGAGGCCAAGGCGTACCTGGTACTAAGCGACCTTGTTCCGCGCGATCTTTCCGAAAAAATGTTGTCGATTTCACGCGGGTACGAGGAATACCAGCAGATCAAGCTGCTTAAACGACCGATTCAAATCACCTATTATATTACCCTTTCCATCGTGGCCCTCCTGGTTCTGTTTTGCGCTGTGTGGTTTGGTTTTTACCTGGCAAAGTCGATTACCATCCCCATCATGGCGCTGGCTGAGGGAACCAAAAAAGTAGCCGAAGGCGATTTAAGCTTCGCTATTGGCGCGGTGGCCGATGACGAAATCGGCAGCCTGGTGTCCTCCTTTAACACAATGACCAAGGATTTGCGCAACAACCGCGAGCAACTTGAGCTATCTGCTCGTATGCTGCGTGAACGCAATATTGAAATCGAAGCGCGACGTCAGCACATCGAAATCGTATTGCGTAATGTCTCCGCAGGGGTGGTCACCGTCGATGCCGACGGTGTCGTGACCACGATTAACAAGTCAGCTGAAAAAATGCTCAATTTACAAGCTGAAAAAATTTTGAATACCAGCTATCAGAATCTGCTGTGGGGACAACACCTGGATCTGGCCGCGGAAGTGGTAGAAACCCTTGCCAGTGCCCAGGAAAGTGCCGTCGAAATGCCTCTCAAACTCACTATCAACGGTCAACCGCGCAGCTTTTTGATCAGCCTCAATGCCTTGACTGATGATACCGGCAAACACATGGGTATTGTCTTGGTATTTGATGATCTGACAGAACTTGAGAAGGCCCAGCGCATGGCAGCCTGGCGAGAGGTTGCCCGACGGATTGCCCATGAAGTCAAAAATCCGCTCACCCCCATTACCCTTTCGGCCCAACGACTCAAACGTAAATACTCTCAGACCCTTAATGAACCCGTATTTGATGAATGCACCCAAACCATTATCGATCACGTGGAATTGATTCAGAATCTGGTCAACGAATTTTCGGCCTTTGCCCGGTTTCCCACCGCAAATCCAAAGCCCTGCAAATTGCTGCCGATTATTGAGGAAACCGTGGCACTCTATCGGGAAGGCCATACCGACATTAATTTTTCGATTAAGGCCAACGGCGACATCCCCACACTCAATCTTGATCGGCAACAGATCAAGCAAGCCATGATCAACCTGGTGGATAACGCCGTTGCCGCCATCCGTCAAAACGGCGATATCGCCATCTCTTTGAATCACGACGTTCAAAAAGATAAAGTTTGTATCCAAGTTGCGGACAGTGGTACCGGCATTTCGGATGAAGATAAAAGACGGCTGTTTGAACCCAATTTTTCTACCAAAAAGAGCGGCATGGGCTTGGGACTGACCATTGTCAGCACCATTGTCAATGATCATCGTGGCACCATCCGTGTACAGGACAACGAACCCCACGGATCGTGCTTTATTGTGGAAATACCCATATAAAGCAGGGGCCAAGGATCCGAGGGGCCAAGGAGTCAAGTGATCTTATTGCTTTCCGCTGCTTGAATCCTGGAACCCTTGAATCCTCGAACCCTTAGTTTCGTAAAGGATCTAACATGTTTCCATCCATTCTGATTGTCGATGACGAACCCTCCATCCTGCAGACCTTGGGTGGCCTGCTTGGCGATGAAGGTTTTGAAGTGATTACCGCTCTCAACGGTTATGAAGCGCTGAAAGTGATCGATGCTGAATCGCCGGATCTGGTGTTGCTGGATATTTGGATGCCAGGCATTGACGGGATCGAAACACTTAAAGAAATCAAAAAGGATAATCCCAATATCCAGGTGATCATCGTAACTGGACATGGTACCATTGAAACAGCAGTAAAGGCTACCAAATTGGGCGCTTTTGATTTGATCGAAAAACCCTTATCCATCGACAAGGTCATTTTATCCATCAACAATGCCCTCAATTTCAGACGTCTGGAAGAAGAAAACCGATACCTGCGTCGCAAAACATTAGAAAAAAACTCCATCGACGGCCATAGCCCGGTCATCAGCGAGCTTAGAAAGCAAATTGACGCTGTCGCGCCCACAGACTCATGGGTACTCATCACCGGTGAAAACGGTACCGGAAAGGAACTGGTGGCACGCACCATCCACCAACTCAGTTCGCGCTCTGAGTTTCCCATGATTGACGTTAATTGTGCCGCCATCCCCGACGAGTTGATCGAAAGCGAGCTTTTCGGTCATGAAAAGGGCTCCTTTGCCGGGGCTCTCAGCAAAAACGTGGGGAAATTTGAATTGGCCAGCAACGGCACAATTTTTCTGGATGAAATCGGCGACATGAGCCTGGTGACCCAGTCCAAAATACTACGGGTTCTGCAGGAGCAGCAGTTTCAGCGGGTGGGTGGTAGCCGAACCTTACAGGTCAGTGTGCGGGTGATCGCCGCCAGCAACAAAGATCTGAATGATGAGATCGCCGCCGGCAAATTCAGACAGGATCTTTACTACCGTATTAATGTGGTACCCATTTCAGTACCTCCGTTGAGACATCGCCGGGAAGATATCCCCTTGCTGGTGGAAACCTTTCTGAACGAAAATGTGAAAAAGGGGTTGGGATCCCGCAAAGACATCAGTGATAAAGCACTTAACCTGCTGCAGGCCTATGAATGGCCCGGTAATGTCAGAGAGCTGAAGAATCTTTTGGAACGTCTGACCATCATGGTAGATGGCGAGCTCATCGATTTAGACGATCTACCGGCACCCTATAATCCCCATACTTCGGATTCAGCCGATATAAATGCACTGCAACTGTTGGCCATTGATTCACTCAAAGACGCCAAAAAATCATTTGAAAAGGCCTATCTGCGGAATAAATTGTTAGATCATGAACACAATGTAAGCAAAACCGCCAAATCCATTGGCGTGGAGCGCAGCTACCTGCATAAACTAATTAAAAGGCTTAAAATAAAAAACGAGTAGTGTCTGGCCGGGTTCGGGTTGCGAGTTGCGGGATACGGCTTTCGAGTACCGGTTTATGCGGGTCGCGTTTCATAAAATCGTGCAACGATCCGAATTTGAGTGATTTTAAAGATTGTTGATTATGAGAATTATTAGCGGCGCGCTTAGGGGCAAAAAACTGCATCCCTTCAAGGGCGCCAACATACGCCCCACTTCCGATCGCACCCGGGAGGCGGTCTTCAACATTCTTGCGAACCGGATTCCGGGCGCCCATGTCCTGGACTTATTCGCCGGCAGCGGTGCCATGGGTATCGAGGCCCTTAGCCGGCAGGCCGCCAGCGCCACTTTCGTGGAGAAGGCGCCGGCAGCCATTGCCTTGATACGAAAAAATATAAGTACATGTGGTCTTGGCGCTAAAGCCCGGATTATTCAATGGAATATCGAACCTAGTTTAGCCTGTCTTGACACCTGGCAGCCACCGTTTGACCTTGTTTTCCTGGACCCTCCCTATGGGCATAGCTTGGCGAAGCCAGCCTTGTTACACCTCATTCAAACCGATGCGTTGGCCGCTGATGCCTGCCTTGTTCTGGAACACGGACGAACTGAGCAATTGTCTCTGCCCCCCGACCATTTCCAACTAGGTGATCAGAGACGCTATGGAAAAACCCTTGTTTCTTTTTTAAATTATATGCTATAAATTTTTGCGCCCATAGACGTTCTCAGCACAACTAATTGTTATTATTGTTTTTATCACCGGAGGCTGTCGACCTATGCAAAGAATTGCGATTTATCCAGGCTCTTTCGATCCGGTTACCAACGGACATCTCGATATCGTCGAACGCGGACTTTACATCTTCGATAAAATTATTGTGGCCATCTTGTTGAATTCTGCTAAAAAATCCTTCTTTACGGTTGAAGAACGCAAGGAAATGCTGCAAGACAGCATGAAGCAATTTGAGAATGTGGAATTTGACACCTTCGACGGCCTCCTGGTGGATTATGCCCGTCAGCGCAAGGCCCATGCAATCCTGCGCGGCATGCGGGCTGTGTCCGATTTTGAATATGAATTTCAAATGGCCTTGATGAATCGGCGTTTGCAACGGGATCTTCAAACTGTCTTCTTAATGACCGGTTTACGCTGGATATTCACCAGCTCATCCATTATCAAGGAGGCCGCTCGATTTGGCGGCGACATCGAAGACATGGTACCGCCGATTGTAAATGCGAGATTAAAGCAGAAGTATAAGCGCTAAACCTAAGAAACCTTGGCCACACGCACGGCCAAGATCCATTACAGCGGCGACAGCTTATCGCTGATAGCCGACTGCGTTATCGCTTTCAAAATAGCATTTTGATGAGTACAAATCCCGCCACCAACAGAATGGTAAAAGTCACTGCCAATATATTGAAATATTTATCGATGAAGGTCTGAATCTGGGGCCCGAATCGATAGATAAGGCCCCCCACCAAAAAGAAACGCAACGATCGAGAAACGGCTGATGCGACCATGAAGATCAAGAAGTTTATTTTGAAAGCACCCGCCGTAATGGTAAACACCTTGTAAGGAATGGGGGTAAACCCGGCGATTCCCACCGCCCAGGCATCATACTGGTGATAGAGAGACCCGATATAGGCAACTTTTTCGGTAAGACCGTAAACAGCCACAATTTTCTCGCCCAGCATGGCCATGAACTGCCACCCGATCAGGTATCCCAGGATCCCACCCAGAACCGATCCCACCGAGCAGATCAGGGCGAATTTTAACGATTTTTCCGGTTTGCCCACTGCCAAGGCAATTAAAAGCACATCCGGCGGTATGGGAAAAAAAGAAGATTCACTAAAGGCCAGAATAAAAAGCGCCCAGCTGCCATAGGGCGTTTCCGCCCAACTCAAAACCCAGTCGTATAATTTTTTAAACATGATATTGATGCGTTGATTTTAAAATAAAAAAGGGAGCATCGAACATTGACCACCGAACATTGAGATAAGGATGATAGCAACGCGCGGCAAACGTGCCTGAGCTACGTGAACGATTCCACATTCGAAGTTGGGTGTTGGCAGTTCGATGTTCGATGTGAATTGTTTATCCCCTTTAAATTCTTCACTACAGTTAGGATACTGTATTTTTCACATGATTTAGTGGTTAAGTTTGCCAACCATGCTCACCCACCAACTTGACAAATCGGCATCCCCCCAAATTGGTTTCTTTGATACCGCGTTCGTCCTTGGTTATCTTGATCAGATCCTGGGAATAACGATCTCCCACCGGAACAACCAGACGGCCCCCATTGGCCAATTGATCCACCAGGGCTTGGGGTACACTCGGCGCACCCGCTGTTACAATAATGGCATCAAAGGGGCTCTCATCCTGCCAGCCCGTGGTACCATCTGAATAACGGGTGACGATGTTATGATATTGAAGGTCGTCAAAAAGACGGCGAGTCTTGATAAATAACGGGTGAATTCTTTCAATGGAGTAGACCCGAAAAACAATTTCAGCCAAAACCGCGGCCTGATAGCCGGAACCGGTGCCGATTTCCAGTACACGATCGTTGGATTTCAGTTGAAGCGCCTGTGTCATTTCGGCCACGATATAAGGCTGCGATATGGTTTGTTGGTCACCGATGGGCAAGGGAAAATCACCGTAAGCCTGATCCATCAAGGCTTCACTGACAAAGAGGTGCCGCGGCACTTTGCGCATAGCCAGCAGTACCTTCAAATCGTGGATACCACGGGCTTCGATCTGTTTATCCACCATCTCAGCACGCTGGCGGTCAAATTTACGGGACTCATTTTTCATGGGCGTTGTCTACCAAAACCAAATTTAAGAGTCAATAAAGGGGCACACGTCCAGAATTGGATTGATATGGCCAATATAAAAACAGGCATGTTCCTTTTCTGGATTTCGAAACTTTATTCTGACAAGCGCTATAAAACCGAATTGCGGCTTAAACGCTAAATCGTAAATTCTGGCCCTAAAAACCTCTTGAATTTTATCTAATTCTTATTCACAATGCAGCATCGCCGTTGTCATCCATATCTGATCGAGAGGATGTATGAATAGCACAAAACATATTGTTATGGCGATCCTTTTTTCGATTGTCATCGTGATTGCCGGCACCTTCGGCTATATGCTGATTGAAGGCTGGGATGTCTTGGATTCCCTTTATATGACCGTCATTACCTATTCCACGGTTGGGTACAGTGAGGTCCACGAAATCAGCAAACTGGGCCGGCTGTACACGGTTCTGTTAATTTTCCTGGGAGTAGGTTTCTTTCTATATGTAGCCGGTGCCATTATACAGTTTATGGTTGAAGGGCAGATTCGGACCGTTTTTGGGAGGAGAAAATTGGACAAAAAAATCAATCGATTAAACAACCACTACATTGTTTGTGGATATGGCCGCATCGGCCGTGTTTTATGTAAGACCGTCAGGCGATCCCCCATCGACCTGGTTGTCATTGAAGGCGATGAAAAATTGATTGCGACCATGAATCATGATAATGTACTGTATTTATGCGGCGACGCCACCGACGAAGACCAGCTCCTCAAAGCCGGTATCCAACGAGCCCAGGGACTCGTGGCGGCACTGGGAACCGATGCCGAAAACGTTTTTCTGGTTTTAACCGCCAGACAAGTCGCACCGGAACTTTTCATAACGGCGCGCGCATCCGGAAAAGATGCCAAAAAGAAATTACGCGCCGCCGGTGCCGATATTGTTGAATCCCCCTATGAAATGGGAGCAGCCCGCATGGCCCAGCGCATCCTGCGCCCCACCGTGACCACTTTTTTGGATCTGGCCTTTGGCTCCAGCCGGTCAGATATTCAGATGGAAGAAATTCCGGTCCATCCGGATTCCGCTCTCAGCGATAAAATGCTCAAAGATTCAGGCATCCGTCAAAAATACAATCTCATTATCATCGCCATCAAAAAACCAGACGGGAACATGCTGTTTAATCCATCCTTTGAAGCCCGGATCACACCAGGTGATACCATGGTTGCAGTGGGAGAAAGCAAAAACCTGCAGCAACTCGAAAAGATTTTAAACCCCGAATAACATGTTCTCAAAACCAATGTTTTGAGAACATGTTATATTTTATAGATGACACGGTTTTCGGTAATAATAATATCCATATACTTATCATGGGATTCCATGGGTATCTGTTGAACGATCTGGCATTCCAATGCGAGCGCAACTTTGCGTGTGGTGATGGGTAGTTTCCCGATAAATCGATCATAATAGCCCTCACCGGAACCGATGCGGCCCCCTTTTTCATCCAGCGCGACCCCTGGAATAATGGCGATATCAATACGATCAATGGGGATAATCTTGCATCGATCCGGATCAGGTTCCATGAATCGCCGGGGGCCCGTTTTCATGTCCCCGGGGAAATTATCGATCTTGTACAACCGCATGGTGTGGTTGTCTATATCAAAGGCCGGTAAAGCGATGATCTTATGGACGCCAAAGCAGCGTTCGATCATACGGGTTGTATCAACCACGTTTGCATGTGGCATATAGAGCAAGGCAATGTGGGCCTCGATAAAGTTGGCAAATTCAAATAAACGCTTCTCAATCTGGTTCTGCTTATCAGCCAAATCCTCATTGGAAATGGCCTCAAGGGATGCGATCACCCGCTCACGGATATCACTTTTTGATTCTTGAACTTCTTCCATATCATTCTCCGGAAACTGTTATTGATTTTTCTAAATAATTTTGAATCCATTAGTATAACAAAAGTGCATATATATGTCAACTTTCAATAATCATTGACTAAATTGGGTTGTCATGGTAGACGGACGATACAAATCTATGCCTGAATTTACCGTATTAAGCTCAGGTTTGTACCTTGGGCTAGAGTCAGCGACCATCAGCTATATCGCGGGTCGCTGATTCGTATCCAACGAACCGAAACAAGAATCCATGAAAATCCCGAATTACCCGAAATGAGAATACCATGCTTGAGCTAAAATATGTGAAAGACAACCTGGACGAAATCCAGGAGATGCTAAAAAACCGCAATACGGTTGCGGATCTGGCGCTTTTCAAAGAAGCTGATGATCGCAGAAGGGAAATCCTATTTCAAATTGAGGAATTACGGCACCGACGGAATGTCGTTTCCGATCAAATAGCGGCGCTAAAAAAACAAGGTGAAAATGCCGATGCATTGGTGGCCGACATGCGCCAAGTGGCCGCCACCATCAAGAATCTGGAAACACCGCTGTCAGAGGTCGAAGCAACAACCCACGAAATTCTGATGCAAATCCCCAACCTTCCGCATGAATCCGTACCGGTGGGACAGGATGAAACCGACAACCCCACCATCAAAACCATCGGTGATTTGCCGGCGTTTGAATATGAACCCAAGCCCCATTGGGACCTGGGCGAGAACTTGAACATTCTCGATTTTGATCGGGCCGCCAAGATATCCGGCGCGCGCTTTCCCCTTTATTTTGGTGCCGGTGCCAGGCTGGAGCGGGCGCTGATCAACTTTATGCTGGATATCCACACTCAGGAGCATGGCTACCGCGAAGTACTGCCACCCTTTATGGTCAATACCGGCAGCATGACCAATACCGGGCAGCTGCCCAAGTTTGAACAAGATCTTTTCAAGCTCAAAGATTCACCTTATTATCTGATTCCGACCGCAGAAGTCCCGGTAACCAATATCCATCAGGGCGAAATCCTGGATGCCGAGGATCTACCGATTCTTTATACAGCGTTTACGCCCTGCTTTCGATCTGAGGCCGGTTCTTATGGCAAGGACACCCGGGGCTTGATCCGGCAGCATCAGTTTAACAAGGTTGAATTGGTAAAATTTACACACCCGGATAAATCTTACACCGAACTCGAACGCCTGCTGGAAAATGCGGAAAAAATCCTGCAGCGACTCGACCTGCCCTATCGTGTCGTAAGCCTTTGCACCGGCGATTTGGGTTTTTCAGCTGCGCTTACATATGATATTGAAGTCTGGATGCCTTTCCAGAATGTCTATCGGGAAATTTCTTCTTGCAGTAATTTTGAAGACTTCCAAGCCCGGCGTGCCAATATTCGCTTTCGAACCAAGGGCCAAAAGGGAACGGCCCTGGTCCACACGCTGAATGGTTCGGGATTAGCTGTAGGGCGCACGGTTGCAGCTATTCTGGAAAACTTCCAACAAGCTGATGGCAGCATACAGATACCGCCGGCGCTGCAACCCTATATGGGTGAAATGAAAATTATCCAAGCATGAAACCGCAAGACTTTCCCAAGGGAATACAACCCTATTTAATTCCTCAGATCACCGGTGATATCTGGTATCGGTGTCTGGGTTGTGAACGCGAACACCCCATTCAGGACTTGCTTTACACCTGTCCGCATTGCGGTCATGTGCTCTTGTTATTTGATAAAGCATTCGACCGGCTAAAGGAAATTCCCGCAGAACGGTGGCATCAAATTTTCGATTATCGCCGCATGTTAAATAACCCGGCCTTGAAGGGTATCTACCGCTACCATGAGTTTATTGGATCCGTCATCCCACTTGAATCAGTCGTTTATCTGGGGGAAGGACACACACCGCTGGTGGAAGCGAATCGGTCGTTAGCACAGCATGCCGGCATCCGGTTTTATTTTAAAAATGATGGCCAAAACCCGAGCGCCTCATTCAAAGATCGTGGTATGGCCAGTGCCCTCAGCTATATTCACTATCTGGTGCAGCAGGGATTGGTTTCAGATATTCTGGCAATCTGTGCCTCCACCGGCGACACCTCAGCGGCAGCAGCCTTATATGCCGCATATCTTCAACCCCATATCAAATCGGCCGTCCTGCTGCCCCATAAAAAAGTGACACCCCAGCAACTGTCCCAGCCACTCGGCAGCGGGGCCAAAGTGTTTGAGATACCAGGCGTGTTTGACGACTGTATGAAAGTTGTGGAAGCACTATCCGAGCAGTATCATGTGGCGCTATTAAACTCGAAAAATGCCTGGCGAATCCTGGGTCAGGAGTCTTATTCATATGAAATCGCACAGGATTTCGAATATGATCTGCAAGATAAAGTCGTCGTACTCCCCATTGGTAACGCCGGCAACATAACGGCCGTTCTGCATGGCTTTATTAAATTTTATCAAACCGGCATTATTACCAAACTACCCAAAATTATCGGTGTGCAATCTCAACATGCCAATCCGGTGTTTCAATACTATTCAGAAACAAACCTGGAAAAACGGGAATTTAAGCCGGTGCATGTGTCGCCCAGCGTCGCCCAGGCAGCCATGATCGGCAATCCCGTGTCCATGCCACGCGTTATCCACCTGGTGGAACAGTATAATGCCCTCAGCGACCGTCAAAACGTTTATTTCGTAGAAGTTACCGAACAAGCAATCATGGATTGGGAACTCAAGGCCAATCGTAACGGGCATATTGCGTGCACCCATGGCGGTGAATCGCTAGCCGGCCTGGTCCAGGCCATCCAGACCGGTTTTGTCAAAACAGATGAAATTGCCGTGGTTGACTCAACCGCCCATGCGCTCAAATTCTCCGGTTTTCAGGATATGTATTTTACCCAGAGTTTTCCGTCGGAATTCAAGGTGGCATCCAATCCGTCACTTATCAATGCGCCTGTATATGTTCATCCCCCGGACCTCGAAAAAATTCCGCAACCCGGGCAACCTTTGAATCCAGCAGAGCTGAATCAATTTATCCAGCGCATTTCAGATGAAATTGCAGCGCAACTGGCACTCAGGAAAATCGATGAAAGTACCTAAGGTTTTTTTGGCAAGGTTATCTTTTGGCATTCTGGGCCTATTTATTGGCTTGCTGGCAGCAGCGCCTACACCTGGGTATGCCGCCGTGCTATACAAAAGCTATCTGGTTAAATATGACCGCGGCTGGGATATCCTGTGTGACCCGTATGTTGTCCAGAAAGATGACTGGGTCTATAAAATATTTCGGCAAAAAGGCGAACTGTCATCAAAAGATTTCAGAGAATTTTTAAGCATATTCAAACGACTCAATCCGCATATACACAACATTGACAGAATTCGACCCAATCAGCAAATCATTATTCCGCTCAAAAAAATTGAACCAGGAACCTTCCCGGACCAGGCGTCCGGTACGGTAACAATCCCATTTGTGACCATTTCAAAAGTAGCCGATTTACTGAATTCCTATTCCAGCAGTTATGACGTTCGCAAGGGTGATAGCATCTCCAAACTTCTATCCAAACGCTTTGGCCAATACGGAACCAAGTCGTATCAGGAGGGCGTCCAGATATTTAAAACCATTAACCCCCAGGTTGTCGACCTGAATTACATCTATGTTGGCCAGCAGTTAAAACTACCGGAATCAGCAGTTCAAAATCAGGCCTGGTATAATTCTTTATTTGACAATGCCGGGCGTATCAGAAAGGACTTGAGTGAAACACCCCCCGCTAGTACGCCACCCGTGTCCCCGACGCCAGTCGCCAGTGAAATAAAAACGCTTGAAGATCCAATCTCCGAGACGGTGGCGGCGTTGGACGGCAAGCTGCGCAACCGGGGCACCTACTTTTTTCCACGCAAAGGCCAAGCGGATTTTGAGCTGGACTTGTCTCGATTCCCGGTCATGGAACTAAAAGATGGAACCCGTATTGTTTTTGCCAATAAGACCGATGCAGCCCGAGCAGACCTGGAAGAGTTGCCGCGTTTATGGGACAAGATTCGAATCGTCGATATCCAGGAAGACACCCAGGCCGAAACCATCCTGCGCAGCGTTATGCAGCAAAGCGAAACGGCCGCGCCGCTTACCGAAGTCTCATTCTCAGATCATGGTATGGACGTGACCGTTACGGCCAAATGGATCAAGGTCAGCCCCGCGGATCCAGATGGCATCGTGCGGCATACCTGTATTTCTAGCATTGAAAACAAAGGTCAAAAAACGCCCGATACCATTCGGCGCTATCTGGATCAGCATCATGTCGTGATCAAAGACATCCTGGAAAATAAAACCCTTACCGATATGCAGCCGGATACGGCCTCTTCGGCACCTTATGTGCTGCCCGATATTCTGGCCCTGGTGCCGATTCAAAGGAAAATATTTGCCCGCGACCTGATCGAAGCCCTGGGCGGCCAGTACGCCAAAGATATCGCCATAAGTTTTCCCTACGCCGGTATTCAAATCGAGGCTGTATCAAATCTGGTTTCCACACCCAGCGGGAAAGAGTTTATACTCGATTTTGGTGATCTTTACGGTGACGCCGTTCAGGAAATTGAAAAAACCGGCCTTAAAGTCGTTCAGATCAAACACGACGCGCATATCAAAACGCTAATCTCGCGCATCCTTTCCGAATTGGAAGAGGCTTATATCAATGACCCGGTCATATATGCAGCCAAAAGACCGGTTCAGTATAATACCAGGATGCGCTTCAAAGGCTTTATGGTGACCAAGCTGAACGGATCAAAAATTCTGATATCGGTGACACCTTTGCACAACCGTATCTTGCAGTTTTTAAACCAGGACAAAATTAAGGTGATATTGGTGGGGGTGCCCGCCTAAGCACAAACTTCATCTGACTTGCAGAGAATTTGTTGGATAAAATCGCAAACGATTTTTTGAGGTGATCGTATGACTTTCAAAAAAACATTGATCTGGGTGATGTCGATCCTTTGGATTTTTTCCCTTTTTGCCTGTGCCGGTACGCAGGCAAAACGAAATAAACAGGCCCAGGCAACCAGAGCGCTGGGAGAGGCTTACATGCAGCAGGGGGATTTTACCGAAGCGCTTCGAGAATTTCTGAAAGCCGAAAAACTCAATCCGAATGATCACCTACTGCACAATGATTTGGGCCTGGCTTACATGGCCAAAGGAAGATTGGAAAAAGCTGAATTTCATTTCAAGAAGGCCATCAAACTTCGAACTGAATATGCACCGGCCAAAAATAATTTGGGAACGGTATATCTGACCCAAAAAGAGTGGGATGCCGCCATTGTCCAGTTTCAAACCGTTGTCGGAGACGTCCTCTACGCCACCCCCCACTTTCCCCTCACCAATATGGGTATTGCCTACTATCAAAAAAAGGATTACGCCAACGCCGAAAAATATTACCAGACAGCATTGGAATTACAGCCTGAATTTGGATTGGCCCTGCGGGGATTGGGCAAAACCTATTTGGCCTTGAACAGGCTTCCGGAAGCAGTGTCAAACTTGGAAAAGGCTGTTAAAACCGCCCCCCAATCGGCAGACTTACAAATGGATCTGGCCAATGCCTATCATATGCAAGGTCAAACCCAAAAGGCCTTGTTTGCCTATCGCAAAGTCACCACCCTGGCTCCGGACTCCTCCCTTTCCGAAACCGCCCACAGGGAGATTCTCAAAATCCAGAACCAGCAATAAAAACAGAAGGCCCTGCATAAATCGCGGGACCTTCTGTTTTTATTGCCTGTGCGACGTCGTCGCGATTTCTATATTTTCCATCATAGCGTAACAGTCATCAGTATGTTCCGAACAAAAGCCAGAGTTTAAGCACGAAACGGAACATTATTCTGGCAAGCACGCCAGCGATCCTCACAACCCTTTTTCCAAACGGCGTGTGGTAAACAAGCTATCATCCAGATCCTGGTTGAAGAGAACATTGTCAAAACGCAATATGGTTTTGTGCACCAGCTGCTTGCCTTTTCGACGGATTACCTGCATATCCAAGGCTACCCAGATGCCATCGATTTGTTCCAAGCGCTTGATCTGCATCCATTTGGTATAACCGGCCTTCTCTTCCCAACTGACCGAGCGCACAACCACATGGTTATCCTGGCGAATAAATAGGATCCCTTTGGTGTATCCGGTTTCCGTAATCACCGCTTTGGACCGCGGCGTAGATTGGATAACCCAAACCTGATGACCATCGACCACCTTTTGTTTTTCTTTGTAAAAAGTATAATCATAGTCTTCCAGGTCCCGTGAGGTCATATCGGAATAATTCAAGTCAGATCCCATGAAACTGCCGCTTTTGTCACTTGAGGCAATCCGCTTGGTTTTATGCAGGGCTGGTAGGTACAACCATTGATCATCATCCCGGTCGGGATCATCATAGTCGTAGGTTAGAAATCCGGTATCCTTAACATCGGCTGGATGCTGGAAAAACATAAGTGAATACGTATCCATCCCCTTATCCATTCGAAACGAGCGGATCTTACGCAGACGTTGCTTTCCCCTTTTGTCGATCAGGATCATCTCCATATCCGCCGTGCGGCGATCCCCTTCCTCCCGATCTTCCACCTTTTGCATAATCGCCCGAGCCTCAGGATCGTCCGCCGCCAGTCCAACCGAGGTCATAAGCCCGAGGGACAAGAGAACTCCTCCCAAAATTAAACCGATTCGTTTTAAAATATGCATATGTAATACTCCTCATTTTCAATTCCATTAAATCGTACTAAAACCCATACTTGAGCACCGTTTCCTAACCTTGAACTATCCTAATCCATATTTTTCTGATTGCTTCCTAATCCGTGGTTGTAAAAGTCGGGGGTCTCAGAGTCAAGGCGTCAAGGGTGAAGCTGTAGTAGGCTACCGCAATCCTTTGACAACGCAGGATCTGAGATCCTCCGGCTTTCCCGAAGGGTAAAAAACATGGTAAAAAAACGATCCATTAAGCATTCTTAATGGTGCTAAATAAATAGACTGTCCAAGACCTTGCTTGATTATATTTATTTCCCAATCAGTTAAATTACCATGTATTTTATACAACCTTGGGTTTGTTGACGACGACCATCAGCGCCGGCGCGATCAAATAATCCGAAACCAGGGCCATGATGATCGTAAACCCGGTCAGCAGACCAAAATTGACCAGGTTGTTCATGCTTGCAAACATAAACACAAAAAATCCCAAAGATAGCACAATGGTCGTTACCAGCATCGCACGGCCGGTTGTGTTCAAGGTCTCGTACACAGCTTCCACAGGATGCTTTCCCCCCTCATAGTAGCGCCGGAAATTGTGCATAAAATGAATGGTGTCGTCCACGGCCAATCCAATGGCGATACTGGCCACCATCATTGTAAACAGGTCTAAGGGAAAGCCGAAAGCCTTGATCAGACCCAAGGTTAATAAGATCGGTGTCAGATTGGGTATCATGGATAGCAAGCCAATACGGAACCTGCCGATCAGAATGATCATTAACACCGTGATAATAACGATGGCAATCAGATAGCTTTTCGCCATGGTTCGAACCGCCTGAGTTAAAATTCGCCCTAAAAGACTCATCAAACCGGTCAACACAATATCCGATTCGGGAAAGTTTTTTTCAAAATATTCGGGCACACCAGACAACAGGTCCTCCGATTCGATGACATCCCTAAATGGTACTTTCAGGGAGAATCGTGCTTTACTGAATTGACTGTCCACGACATCCTCCAGGTCATCCGACCCGCTATTTTCGAATAGTAACAGCTCTTGTGCCACCAGATCCCTATTCTCGGGCACACGGTAAAATTCGGGTCTATTCTCATTCAGGGCCTGATTGGTCTCCTTGAGAATGGACGTCAACGACCAAGCCTTGCCAACAAAATAAACACCATAGTCCTGCGCCTCCAAATAAGCCGCAGCCCGGTCCAGCCGTTTGAGAAGATCCGGGTCATACAGACCGTTCTCCTGTCCGGTATCGATGATTACTTCTATGGATACCGAACCACGCAAGTGCGTATCAATGGTTTCGGTGGCAATACGGACAGCGTTATGTTGAGGAAACCAACCCAGGGGGTGATGTGAAAATTCCAGTTGGGCTGCAAAAACCGAGGAGATCAATATGATTGCCCCGGCGCCCAGAAGTATCGGCCAGGGTTTTCGGGTTGAAAAGGAACTGACCGCATTCAGAAACCGGTCCATTAAGGGCAAGCGTTGGTGGTCCCCGTTGCGAGAGCGCTGTTTCAAGGGTAACAGGGCCAGAAAAGCCGGAATAAGGACCAGGGTATAAACAAATGCAAGCAAAACACCGATACCTGCAAAGATGCCAATGTCTGCAATTGGAGCCACTTCAGCCGTCGAAAACGACATGAGACCGCTGGCCGTTGTTATATTGGTCATGATAATGGCTAATCCGGAATGACCGAGGGCATAGGCAATTGCCTCCCGCCTGTCTCCCTTTTGGTCAAAGCGGTGATAAAAAATCGCCAGGATATGAACCGAGGTGCCGACACCCACCGCCAATAGGAAGGATGGAAGTATTTGGGTGGGAACCTTGATGGCAGTATCGGTTAAGGCCATGATAGCCAGCGTAGAAAGGATAGACAGTATAACCACCACCAGGGGCAGAATGAATCCGGATATCCGGCGAAACATGATAAACAGTACCACCGAGACGATTACCAGGGATAAGACCACAAATAGACGCATGTCTTTCATCATGGCGCTTTTTAAAAAATGCGTCACAGATGGTGATCCGGCCAGAAAAATAGGATACGCATCCGATTGAAACCGATCGACCACGCGTTGGACGGAGCGAACAACGTCACTGTTTTCATCATCGGTCAAGTATTGTGTTTTTGGTCCTCCCGGAATCGGGGTGGCTTCATCAAAACCGTCAAGTACATCCACCCCTTCCCCCATGGCGGAAACACTCTCGGTACGAATAATAATGGTTGTAAAATCACCGCCTTCCGAGATGAGCAACTTGCGGTACATTTCGTTGCGCAGGACGCGGGTTTTGAGTTCGAATAAGTCTGCATCCGTTTGTGGCCATGTATCCAAGAGGTCCTCAACAATTAAGGTATCGCCTTCACCACGTGTATTGCGCGCGTTGATCAAGCTGGTGATTTCATCGATATAGGGCACCTCTGTTTCCAATGTTTCATGGATTTCTTTCAGCTTTTTTAGAAATTGCTGGTTAAAAACATCCGGCGTCTGTATGGCCACAATGACAACTTCGTCACGGCCGAATTGATTACGAAAATGATTGTAATCCAGCAGGATGGGATCGTTCTCATGTAAAAATCCTTCAGTCGACGTATCGATTGTTGTCTTGGGAAGCTGTGAAATCAATGCCAATGAAATGCCCAGAATTAGGACGATTGCCTTTAGGCGGTGGTCATAAATGCATTTGGCAAATGACGTGAACCACGCTTCAATTCGATAACGAATATTTTGCATTGTATCGACTCCGGTTTTTTAAGCCTGTCGTTGCAGAACAGGTCCCTAGCATCACCCGTTTTTCCGAACGGCATTCAGGATGAGCGTTTCAATATCTTTTAGCGTGATTTCAATCGGTTGTTTCTTCTGACGTTCTATTTCGGGCGGTTCTACCGGAAACCGGCGACGAATGGGATAACTGGTGTGCGTCAGCAGAATCGCTCCGATGGCCAGCATATGGACCGCAAAGGGGTTGGTCTCCCGAAAAGAACCTTGTCGCTGTCCCTGGTTTAGAATGTCCACCAGCATCATGATAATTTTGGACATATCCTTGATGATGACATCGGGAAAATCCGCGCCGCCGGTGGCTTGCTCGCGGACCAAGATGGCTGCTGCGCCAGGATTCTGTCCGATGGTTTGAATGATGTTACGAAGGTATTGGCGTAATTTTTCTTCCGGCGTACTGGCATTGTGGATGGATGTTTGGAACCGCTCTATGGCATTGGAAAAAATGTGATGCAAAACTTCGGCATAAAGTACCCGCTTATTGCCGATATGGTAATAAATCATAGCCTTGTTCACCGTCGCCATCCGGGCAATTTCATCCATACGTGCCCCAGCATATCCGTCCCTTGCAAAAATGTGCTCGGCTGTCTTGAGAATCTTGTCGCGAGTCTCAGCCTGCTTGGCCGCCTGTTTTTTGCTTACCATCTGACGTCCTTTTTTTATTTGATTACCCGTGCTTTTTCCTTGCGGCTTGTAATATAACTAACCAGTTGGTTAAACTATATGGATAAATACCTGGCCGCGGGCAAACAGTCAAGCAATTTTTATTAAAAAAAGACCGCCATAATTTTGCTATGGCGGTCTTTTTAGGGGGGATTGTGTCAGCGTTGTCAGCTTATCTCACGCTGCTCCAGCTTAATAATTTTGGGGGTAATAAAAATCAAGAGCTCAGAACTCTCTTTACTGTCTGCTTCGGTTTTAAAAAACCAGCCCAACACCGGAATCTTGGAAAGCCACGGGAACCCGGCCACAGCATTGGTTTTACGCGTCTTCATGATACCGCCGATGACGATGGTGTCGCCATCATTTACCAATAGTTCGGTGTCAGCCTCGTTGGTGGATAGGGAGGGCACGCCCTGGGTAATGGTGTCGATATCATTTTTGGTAATTTTGATTTGCATGGAAACACGGTTGTCCGGCGTCACATGCGGTGTAACCTCCAGCAGCAGATCGATTTCCTTAAACGAAACCGATGAACCCCCGGTGTCATCTCTTTCCAGGTACGGGTATTCAATACCTTGCTTGATTCTAGCCGGTTTATTGTCCAAAGTTACAATTTTAGGTGAGGATATAATCTTACCCTCGCCGGTGCTTTCCAGGGCATTCAGTCTGGCATTCAACAAAAAGGGGGTTCCACCGATTTTGTCAAAAGTAAAGCCAACACTCGATGAGGCCCCCGCTGCCGGGAAGTTCATGGCCATGTCACCATTTAAGAGACCGTCAAACAAATCACTATTGGCCGGGCCAATGGAGGCATCCCAGTCAAAACCAAACTCACTGGAGACATCGGTGCTGACCTCGGCAATACGTGCCTCGATAACAACCTGGGGTGTCACCTTATCAATCCGGTTGACGATATCCCTGGCCTGCCAGATCTTGTCCTCCGTATCGGTCATGATGATTTGATTGCCACGGGTATCGACCGATACCGTTCCGCGATCCGGAGTCAAGATAGGACTGATGTGCGGTAAAACCTCGGTTGCCGCGTTGCTGTAGCTAACGGGAATATATTCCGTCATCAGCGGCTCCAGAGCCTTTTCCTGCTGTAAGGATTTCTGAACAGCTGCAATCTTGGCCGCCCGTAGATCTTCTTCGGCCTTAAGGGTTGATAACGTAGCGATTCGAATGATGTTATCCTCTTGGACCTTGCCCAGTTGATTCATTCTCAGAACCAAGTCAAGAACCTGATCCCATGGCACGGGTTTGTCCAGCGTTAGGGTGACCCGCCCGGATACATCCTTGTCGATGGCAAAGTTCAGACCGCTGATCTCACGCAGGATCCGGAAAACATTTTTAATATCGGTCTCAAAGAAATCCAGGGCTATTTTTTCACCCGTATATTTTTTGGGTTTACGAAGAACAGATGACACCGTTGTAACGTCGGCCATTGGCGCAGCTGCATCAAGAGGCTGATCTCCGGCAGGCTCCATGCTTTCTGTCGCACCCGAACCGGGAGGTGTCACCGTTTCAGCTTCATCTGAAATGGCCAGTTCGGCCATTATATTTTTCCAGGGCGGCAAATCGGCCTCTGCCAACGGTTTCGGAGGAATTGAGGATGCCTCGAAATGGATTGTTATAAAATTATCGCTTTGCTCCACAAAATAGGGGACCGACTCGCGTAATTCGATGGAAAAAAGCGTTTTAGTTTTCATTGCTGGTTTTTGCACCGGTAAAATCCGGTCAACGGCACTTTCAAATCGCGTCGTTATCAGTGGATGTTTGCGATAATCTGGCAGATTGGTCTCGTTGAGACGTAACTGGACCCACTTATCATTATTCTTCTTGATGCTGTAGGTGACCGGCCGCGTGGTCCCGATAATAATTGTTGATTTACCGTCCGGTTCGCTGGAAAAATCGATTCGGTTAACCCAGGCCGGCCCCATCGCTGCTTCATCAGATGGCGCGTCTTCGGTGCTATGCGAGGATACCAATTGAATCGATTCGGTTCCCGTCACCGCTTGGGGTGCCGTCGCCAGAACCGGGGTTGATGTTTCCGTGGTGATCATTTCAGGAGTTGGGTTTTCTTGTGCAATCGATGCTGCAACCGGGGTCGCAGCTGCTATGCCGCTGGCTTCAAAATTGTCCGCATGTTTGGTATCGGCGAACACGACCCGTAAACCGCTTTCTTCGCGAAAGACTTCATAAGGGGCGTCTTGCTTCAAACCGATCTCAATTCTGGACGCATTGCCTTCAGCGGCGATGGCTGATGCAGAGACAGCATGAACAATTTCACTTTGTACGACAAGGTCTGTTTCCGTGGCATCAACAACCGTTTCCGGAAAATAGAGTACAACACTCAGTGGGGATGGCTTTTTCACGGATGTATAGGTCAGCAGGCGATTGCTCCCGATCTCCACGGTAAACCGACCCGCCTCCTCTGATGTAGAAATGGATTGAATCGCTTTCAGTTCAAGCGGTTTGGCTACATCCGGTGCAACGGCCGGCTGTTTGGCAGCACAGGCTGCCAGTAACATCGTTCCTGCAAACAGCATCATGATAACAGCTGTTTGGTAAAATAAATTTTTCCTTGTGTCTACCATGTTATTCTTCTCCGGGAGGTTTCGGAAGTTTGATTTCTTTCTCTTGAATTACCATTTTGCCTTCTATATCTTCTACCATCTCTTCAATGATAACCTTGTCCTTCAGTATCTTTGTAATCTTACCATCATTTCTCCCGATATAGGTGCCCTTGGTAATGACATAGCCTTTACCAGTAGATTCCTCCACCAGAGCCCGATTACCGCTGGCAGCGATGATGATGGCTCTGAGTCGCAATTGACTGATCTCTATTTTTTCAAGAGGGGTTTTCTGGCGTACCGGCTTGACTTCGGCACTGGCCTTAACCGCTTCTTGTTTTTCAACCTTAACCGGTTCGTCTCGAACCAGCGGAACAAACGGATCGATACGACCGATCGGATCATACCCCATGGACATATCCGGGATCAGATTTGCTGTTTCGTAGGTCTCGCCGGGCTTGGTGGTTGTGGTCGTGGTTGCTGGCGCCCCGGTCTGCGACGTTTGCGTTGTGGCTGTGCTCGGTTTTGCCGCCGGAGAATCAGTGGTAACCTTGGGCTCCTGTGGCTTGATTTTCTGGGTTTCGGCGAAAATCTTTTGACTGACAACCTGAGATTTTTTTTCTGGTTCGGCAGCCTTTTCCTGGCACCCTGAAAGTACGAGCAGCAGCCCCATGATACAAACGGTCCCGCATATAATTCGGATATACTTAGACATCATGTTAGTGATATTACCCCGTAATTATTTTCTCTTTTTCTTGGATTTCTTTTTCTTTGGCTTTGGCTCGATAAACTTATAGGTAACCGCCGTCGTGGCAGTTGAGAGTTTTATCCCCTCCTTTTGAGGTTGTATTCTCATCATCTCAATTGTGACGATTCGAGGCAAATTCGAAATCCTATCAAAAAACATGGCCACATTATGATAACTGCCCACAACACTGATAGATATCGGTACTTCGGCATAAAACTCTTTGGGTTTTTCGGCATTGGGCTGAAACCTGGTTATTTCCAAACCCGCATCCCTGGCTGCCTGTGAAATACCGTCTAACAGGGTCGGAATCTCTTTTTTCTCCGGCAATGCCTTCATGACGATATTGAACTGGGCTTCGGCAGCCTTCATCTGGGTTCGATAATAATTAAGCTGTTTGGCATTCTGCTTCGCCTTGGCAAGTTTTTCCGACAATTCTTTATATGTGGTTTCCAGCTTGCCAATTTGCTTGTGTTTTGGCAGATATGCAAAATATGCAAATCCCCCCACAACCAGGATGATGGCCGACAAATAAATTAGGATACGCTGAAGTTTGGTCCGGGCTTCGATCCACTCGATGGCCGGTGCCAGTGCCTCCAATGAAAGGTTGGATTTCTTCATGATTTTTTTGTTTTTCCTGCTTTATCTTTATTCGTGACCGATTTGGGGGCAGTCCGGGTCATACTCAGGGTAAAACTTTTTAGATTCAAGCTCTTGCCTTTAATTGTTTTACGCTGGAGCGATTTCAGGCTTACATGGGCATAGCCGCCCTTTGTTTCAAGACGCTTCATAAAATCGGCGATCGTGCGCTCATCCAGCGCGACCCCCCGAACAGTTATATTGTTGCCAGTTGCATCTAATTGGGTGAACCACATGCGTTCTTCTATGATCATTTCTGTCATGGATTCCAGCAGATTGACGCCATTTTTGCGGTCATTGTCTAACGTTTCGATAACTTGAATCTTTTTCTTCAAATTATTGAGTGTGTTTTTGATTTTGGCGATTTCTTTGTTGATTTTATCATATTTGGCAATTTGTTGAACGGTATCCTGATTGCGGGCTTTCAACTTATCAATACGGTTACTCAACCAACTGTTGTAGTAGAATACCGCAATGATAATGAGTATAAAGGAAAGCAGAAAAATAGAGATCTGACGTCTAACATTTTCCTTTTTACGGGCTGCCCTGAAGGGAAGTAAGTTAATTCGTATCATTTGTCATCCACTCTTCTGATCGCCAGCCCCATGCAAATGGCAGCCTGGGGAGCGATGCTTTCGATATAGGACGCTTCAAAACGACCTTCATCGACCTGAATATTCTCAAACGGATTGATCGTCTGAACTTCTGCGGATGTCTCCACCGCAAGTAGCTGCCTGAATTCTTTGATGCTACCGCCGCCACCGCTTAGAACGATTTTCTTGATTTGTTCATCGGGATATGTGGAATAGAAAAAATCAAGCGCGCGCCGTATTTCCGTACACCAGTCTGTCACCACAGCGGATACGATATCGGCCAGATCCTCCTTGGAAATTTTATCTTCCTGATCGCCGAATTTAAGTTGCTCGGCTTCTTCCAGGGTAGCGTCGGCGATGGAGGCGATACGTTGGTTGATTTGACCGCACCCCAAAGAAACATCGCGCATGAACACGGAGGTATTATCTTTTAAAATATTCAAGGAAGTCTTGCTGGCGCCGATGTCGATGAGGGCAACGTTTTCGTCATTCGATTCATAATTTACTTCAAATATATTTTGTAATGCAAAGGCATCAACATCGATAATACAAGGATTCAAACCGGCCAGTTGGGCCAGGTTTAAGTAATCATTGATCATATCCTTTTTAGCCGCCACCAGCAACACACTCATTTGGTTGGGATTGGCTTCGTTCTCTCCTAAAATCTGAAAATCCAGATTCACATCGGCGATGTCAAACGGGATATACTGCTCGGCCTCGAAATGGATACTCTCGTGAAGCTGATCCTCGGACATGGTTTGAACATTGATCTTTTTAACAATAACCGAATAACCACCGATTGAAATGGCGACATTGTGTTCCCGAATCTTATGAGTCTGGTAAAGCTGCCGAATGGCTCCGGCTACCACCTCGGGATTTTTTATGGATCCATCCTCGATCAACCCCGATTCGATATCGATCATCCCGAATTTCTCTAGATTTCGACCCTTTTTCGTTTCGATTATCTCACAAGCTTTGATCGTCCTGGAACCGATATCCAAGCCCACGAGATGGTCTTTTCGTCTAAAAACCATAATAAGCTCTTAATCACCGAATATTTTATTTTTATCAGACAGCTTAAAACCGAGGGCCAACAAAATCTTGCGCTTGGTTTCCATACGGCACGGCATACCCTGTTCGATACGCGTAATCGTGATCGGAGAAACATTGGCCTCACGAGCTAATTCTGATTTGCTCATCAAAAGCGATTCTCTGATTTTTTTTAATGAGTTTCTTGCCATGAATATACGCTTTTTTTTAAGGGATTGAAAGAAAATAACAGAATTATCGATAGCAACAACCAGTTTTGCATACTAAATGTGCTTGCATAATCGAATAATATGGGCCTAATGTCAAGCAAAATTATATATAATTTATATATAATTTTGCTCAATTGCCATATATTGTGCCTCTTTAGATAAAATTACTATATATGGTGTTACGCACAATCGGGTCACCACCAGCGTGGGATTCCAATTATTAGCGACGCGATCGACAGATACCGCTCTTGTATTCGGTGGCCTCGAAAGGAGCAAGACGCAACAAAACCCTCATTCTTGACTTTAATTACCCCATTACATATAAATCAACTTCCGGCTTTCTCACAGGGGTGAGGCAAGATGAACAATCGGTCAGCGATTTTCACTGTTGGAGCCGTGTCGGTTTCTTTACATCAGCACATTGGAATAGCAATCCATACATGACGACAACATGCAAACAAACCCGCCCAAAAAAGTAAAACCGTTTAAGCTATATCGCTACTTTTCCATTACCAGCATTATCTTTATATTCCTGGGAACCATTGTACTCGCTTATCTCAACACACATTGGGCCCGTCAAATGCAGCTACAAAAAAATGAAGAATATGCGCAACTAATGGTGTCCAACCTGAATCACCAAATATTTCGGCAGTTCATCATTCCGGTCTCGCTTCGCTATGGATTCGTACACCTCAAGGACAAAAAGCAATACAATCGCATGGACACGATTGTTCGCGGCACGCTGCACGGTTACAACATTGAAATGGTGAATCTGTACGACCTGGACAACATCATCGTCTACAGTTTCGACCAGGAACTTATGGGGATCAAGGATATCGGTGGGCACGCCTACCAAACAGCTACGCTGGGTGTTTCCAACTCTGAAATTGAGCAAAGTGGCGGGTTTTGGGAAATTGCCCTGGGTATTCCCAAAGAAATCAAGGTAACAACATTTGCCCCACTGCGGGCCGAGGAATCCCTTGCTTCCATTACCGGCCCCATTATCGGCGTAATTGAGATTACCCAGGACATCACCGAGGATTATCGTACAATTTTCAATTTTCAACTGCTGGTCATTTTCACAATCATGATTGTGATGAGCCTGCTCTTTTTGATTCTCATATTTGTGGTCAAGCGTGGGGAAGCCATCGTAGAGCAGCGTGCGCAGGAGCAACTCCGGCTCAAGGAACAATTAAACCGGGCCGAACACCTGTCCTCCATTGGTGAAATGGTCGCCGGAATATCACACGAAATCCGAAATCCTTTGGGCATTATCAGCAGCTCGGCCGAATTGCTCAAAAAGAAAATGGCCGCCTACGATCCCGCCAGCACGATTCCGAATATCATTATGGAAGAAGGCGAACGTCTGAACAGCATCATTACCGATTTCTTGAATTTTGCCCGCCCGCGGCAACCGGATTTGATTGCCTGCCAAATTGAAACCATCCTGGAAAAGATCATAAAATTTATCGGTCCGGATGCCCAGGAAAAAGGCTACCTGCTCAAGACTCATTATGAAAACGACCTGCCTGACATCTTGGCCGACGATGACATGCTCTATCAGGCCTTTCTGAATATTTTGATTAATGCCATGCAATCCATGCCGGATGGTGGCCCCATTACGATCCGAGCGCTCACAGTGGAAGACGGCATTCATATACAATTTATGGATGAAGGCTTGGGGATCGATCCCGAGATTACCGATAAAATATGGGATCCGTTTTTTACGACCAAGGAAAAAGGAACAGGCCTTGGCCTCGGAATCGTCAAGAATATAGTCGAGTCCCACCACGGTGCCGTATATATTGAAAACCGTTCAACCAAAGGTGTCACCGTAACGGTGGCACTACCACTTCAGACAAGGAAAACCTAATGGAAACGGTACTCATTGTCGATGACGAGAAAAATTATCCGCCGATTCTCAGTGCGGTCCTTGAAGAAGAAGGTTTTGAAGCGCTAACGGCTTTTAGTGGTAAGGAAGCGCTAGAGATATTGGGACACGCCGATGTGGATTTGGTGCTAACAGACATGAAGATGTCGGTCATGGATGGTATCGAACTGCTGGAACGAATTAAAAAAAATGATCCCGAACTCCCGGTCATCATGATGACAGCCCACGGGACTGTCGAAAAAGCCGTAGAGGCCATGCAAAAGGGCGCCTATAATTATATTCTAAAACCCTTTGAGAATGAACAACTGGTTATCTATGTCAACAAAGCCATCCAGATGTATCGGGTCATCAAGGAAAATCGGCGTCTGCGTGAAACCGTTGAGTCCCAGTACAGTTTTGGAAACATTATTGGCAAAAGCCGCGCAATGCAGGATGTTTTTGACACCATCTATAAAGTAGCCCCGGCCACCGCCTCCATCTTGATTGAAGGTGAAAGCGGTACCGGGAAAGATCTGGTGGCCAAATCAATCCACTACAACAGCCCACGCCGGGATCGCCCCTTTATTGCCGTCAATTGTTCCGCTCTGGCGGAGACCTTGTTGGAAAGTGAGCTCTTTGGCCATGAAAAAGGCGCCTTTACCGGAGCAGTTTCCACCAAAAAAGGCCGTTTTGAGCTTGCTGATGACGGCACCCTGTTCCTGGATGAAATTGGAGAATTGTCACCATCCCTGCAAGTAAAACTGCTGCGCGTGCTCCAGGAAAAGGTATTTGAGCGGGTTGGTGGATTGCGTCAGGTCGCTGTTAATTTTCGATTGATTACAGCGACAAATAAAAAATTGAAAGAAGAGGTGCAACAAGGGCGCTTCCGGGAAGATCTCTATTATCGGTTGCATGTGGTTCACATTGATTTGCCCCCCTTACGCCAGCGCAAGGAGGACCTCCGGCTTCTTGTGGATCATTTTATCGGCAAGTACGCCGGTGAGCGCAGAATGAATGTTCCCGTAAAGGGTATTGAAAGAGAAGTAGAAAAAATATTCTACCGCCACAACTGGCCCGGAAATGTTCGCGAACTCGAAAATGCAATTGAGCGTGCCATGGTGCTGTGCCCGGATGATACCATTCGGGTTTCGGATTTACCTGAAGATTTCAAAGAGAGTTATTCCGACGAGAATCAACTTGAAAATATCCCGCTGGATGCGCAGCTATCCCAAACGTTGACCGCCATAGAAAAAAAGATGATATTACGGGCATTGAAACACTGCCACAATGTTCAGTCCGATGCAGCCCAACTTCTGGGAATCGGCCGGAGCGGGTTCAATAAGAAATTGAAGAAACATGATATTCATTTGGACTAATCGCTTGTGAACATTTTTTACCAAAAATTAGCAAATGAATTTCCATATGGAAACGGCAATGTTTCCATATGGAAACATTGCCGTTATGGTGAGATCAATCACGATGATTGAATCGACCATTCTTTTTTATAACATCTTGAAAATATAGGAATAAAAAAAATCGATTAAAAATACGAGGCGGATTTAATGTTGGCAACGATATTGCATAGTATATCTAGCGTTTGCCAACATCTTTTTCATCGTTTTCTCCTTAATGGTTAATTCGCATGGTGCGGATTAACCATTATTTTTTCATACTGACCCGGACGCCAACGATTCAATCAAATTGATTTTTAGCCTTCGACCTTTTCCCTGGCAACCTCATAATAGATAGATTCAGCATAATCGGTGGTCAAACGGGTATATGCTTCCTTACTTTTTTCAGTATCCCCCAGTTGCTGATACAAACGACCAAGATTAAATAAAGCCAAATCTTTGACCGCAGGATCTGAACCGTCAACGATTTGTCGAAAATAGCTCACGGCTTTGTTGACATCCGCGATTTTTTCATGGGCATAGCCCAGACCGCTTAAAATGAAATTCCGATAGATCGAGTCAGATTTGAAATAGGGTAAACCTGCTTCATAGAGTTCGATAGCCCGATCCGCATCACCGGCATCATTGCTAATCCCGGCGAATACAAACATCGCCACCTGACCGCCATCGGTGCTGTCATATTTGCGAATAAGATATTCAAAATCTTCCCGAGTGCTCTGGTAGGCCTGCATGAGGTCGGATGATGCCTTTTTGGTTTCATATTTGTCCACCGCCTCATCCAGCAACACAAAAGCCTTATTTTCAACCCAATTGTCATAGTACCGATAGGCGGTGACAACCACAAGCAAGATAGCAATAGAAACGCCGGCAATGCTTAACTGTCGGGCATATTGTTGGCCCCATTGGATAATTCGGCCAGTTGTGGTAATAAATTCATCCGGTTCCTTTAGCAGCTGCTTTCGTGTTATCCGTTTTGGTTTTGCCATTATTCCCCCACAAGTTGTTTGACTCTAGACCAGCCCGCATCTGGAATAGATGCGCCCAGGACTTGACATACCTCGTAACCACAAGCCGATGCAAGTCGGCCGCACTTTTCCATTGGGTACCCCTGAACAAGACCATATAAAAAACCCGAGGCCCACAAATCGCCGGCGCCGGTCGTATCTACTGCCGGACCACGGCCAGCTGCTTTGATTTCTGTGATGGACTTGTTGTGGGCAATATAGCTGCCGCGCTTGCCGACTTTCAGTACGGCAATGCCTGCTCTTTGGGCCAATGCCGCCAGGGCCTTCGGCTCTTGTGCATAACCCGTGAATGCAGCCGCTTCGTCCTCATTGGCAATCAGGATATCAACATACTCATCCACCAGGCTATCGAGCTCTTTTTTAGATGATTCCACCACCGTATAGCTGGCCAAATCCAGGCTGATTTTGGCACCATCCGCCTGGGCCCGTTTTAACGCCGATACAATCAACGCACTGTTAAATAATAGATAGCCTTCAATATGAACAATCGCCGCATCATTGAAGCGGCATTTGGCGATTTCAGCCGCAGTCATCTCAGCCGCCGCCCCCAGGTAGGTAAACATGGAACGTTGGGCATCGGGTGTCACGATGGACAAGGCCCGTCCCGTGGGCTGGGACGACGCCATTAAATAGGGATCCACATCACTGTGTCGCAGTTCCCGTTCAAATAATTCCCCCATACTGTCTCTGCCGCACTTGCCAACAAACCGAGCGCCGCCGCCCAGCTTGCCGATACCGACGATGGTATTGCAGGCCGACCCGCCCGGTACCACCTCCGGTTTATTAGATGAAGAAGCCAGCATTTTATCGGCAAAATCGCTGGGAACATAGTTCATGCCACCTTTGGCATACCCGGTGCGGGCCACAAAGGCATCATCTTCATGCAAGAGGATATCCACCAGGGCATTGCCGATACCGGCGATTACGCTTCGATTCCCTTCCAAATGAAACGTCTTCATGATTTCACCAGACCAATGATTTATGAATCCAACCGCTGTCTCCATCGGCATGCTTGACTTGAAGCCAGCTTTTCTGCCGCTTTAAAATCAAAAACGGAATCCCTTTCTCGACCTGGAAAACAATCGCATGGTTTGTTCCCGCTCCTTTACGGACGTTGCATGTATCCTTGGCGGTAATTACCGTTGCATTTTTTCGTACCAAGGATTTATGGATCCAGCCTTCATCGCCTTCAAAATCCCGAAAATGATACCAGGGTCCCTGTTTCTTTATCACCGCAATGGGATGATATTGCTCGACTTTCCAAAGAATTTCATAGTTCGTGCCCGGACCGGACCGAATATTGGCAATGCGTGCTGAAACCGAAAGTCGTTCGGCCATGGCCGCGCCAGAGCTCAACCAAACAATGCTGACAATGATGGCCCCTTGGATAATTTTTCTCATGCCACACCCTCTTTGGGAGCAATGGATTGCACCGTAATTTTTTGCGCCAATCCTTTCCCCAGAACCAGCCGCTTATAGTCCAGCGCAATGACTAATTGGCCCTGATTGAGACTTGAAATCACATCGATTCGGTCCCCGACCCGCAACCCCATGCTCATCAGACGCATTCTGGCTTTGGCCCCGCCCGTGAACTGTTTGATTTGAAGTTGTTCCCCTTTTTTGGCCGCCGCCAATGGAATAACCGCCAACCGACTTTTCAAACAGTTGGCGCAAATACCATAGATTTCCATTTTATGCTGCAACATATGAAAGCCGTGTTGTGCAGCCACCTGCAGCTGAAGATTCTCAATCTGATAATTTTGGAATTCGATGATTTGATTGCATTTGGTGCAGATCATATGGTCATGATGCTGACCGATATGTCTGTGCTCATATCGTAAAACACCATTATCAAACCGGTGTTTGTGTGCGAACCCATAGCGACACATGAGCTCCAACGTGTCCGTAATCAGGCCCTGTGCCAGGTGAAGGTTCTTTTTATTTATAATTTTGGATAGTTCTTGCTCTGTTATGTGCTTTTCTGTCTGCAGAAAGGTTTCCACCACCAAGAGGCGTTCTTCCAGATGATCGATATCCTCCTGCTCAAAAAGCCGTTTGAACTGCTCCTTTTCCTGGGCGTGGATGGGCTGCGCGGTTTGCCCGCAATCGCGTCTGCGTGTAATCATTAGCCGTTGGGACCCGGAATCGTGTACGTTGTGCAGGAACCGCTGGAGCATGTACGCGTTTGGCTGGTAGCACCCGTTTGACCGCTTGACGGCGATGGGTTGATTGTATGGCTGGTGGTGCTGATAACCCGTTCGAAATCTTCGGAATCACATTCCGGGCATTTCATCGCCACATTTTCATCCTGGTTCATGACCAGAATCTCAAAAAATGCTTCGCATTTTAGACACTTAAACTCGTATATCGGCATGAGGTTCTTCCTGTTAAATTCGTTAATAATTAGACAGCTCGTTGGTTTTTGTCGCTCACTCAGCACGGAATCCATCGATTTGAAAATACAGGTTCAGTCTATACAAATAGATGGATCAAGCAAAATAGTAATTTTATTACCATCTGGTGAAAAATGTCAAGAATTGACTTGGGATTGAAGGCTGGTGGGATTTATTCTTGGAGATAAGGATATTTTCGGGCGACAGCTTTGTCGATCCCGATACCGGTTTCTATTTTGATTTTTTCAGTGCCTGATCGCCTGCAGCGTAAACGTACCAAGAGCAAAGAGCCATCACTTGAATCCTTGGATCCTGGAATCCTGGACCCTTTTAATCGCCTACCGGCAATACCACCTCAAAGCGGCTGCCGCCATCCACCCCGTTTTCCTGGTATATTTTTCCCTGGTGTTTGCGAACGATTTCATGGCTAATGTAGAGCCCCAGGCCAGCTCCCTGTCCCACTGGCTTGGTTGTAAAAAATGGTTTAAATATGTCCTGCTTGATATTCGGGTTGATCCCGGGACCTTCATCTTGACAGGCGAAAACCACCTGCTGTTTGTCAGATCGATATCGGGTGGAAAGCATCACCGTACCGGCCCGGTTGGACATGGATTGGCAAGCATTCTGAATGATATTGATTGCTACCTGCCCCAGATGGGCAAAATTTCCTTGAATAGTGGGTAAGGGCCATTGGTAGTCTGACGCCACTTCAATATCCGTATTTTTTATCTGCCCGTCCAGAACACGCACGGCGTCCTGGACCACTGCGTTAACATCCACCGGTTCGGTATAGGATTCAGATTGATGGGACAGGCACAACAGGCTGGATACGATCTGCTTCATGCGTCCCAGGGCTTTAAGGATATATGCCATGTCGCCCTTGATGGATTCACTGAGGGATATTTCTCCCGATTCCAGTTCCGCCTGGGTAGACTGCATCAAGCTCATGGCAGCGGATATCGGATTGTTCAGCTCGTGGGCGACACCGGCCACCAGCTGGCCGATGGCAGCCAAACTTTCAGAGCGGATCAAGTGATCCTGGGATTGTTTGACTTGGTCCAAGGCTTTTTCCAATGCCCTGGTTCGTTTGTGCACCCGCATTTCGAGGCTTTTATTCAGTCTGTTTAACCGACTGTAGGCCCGGGCGTTGTCCATTGCCAAGGCAGCATGATTGGCAAACGTCATAATGAGATTGCGCTCCTCGCGATTGACTAGGTTTCGTGAAATTTTTTCTCCGATGGCCAAAAAACCGTATAGACGATCCTTGATCCGCATGGGAAAAACCACGCTGGCCCATAATTTTTGCAAATCATATTGGTACTGCTGCTGATCGTCCGCATGTCTTTTATCGCCGAGCATACGATGGTCAAGCGGGGTGTTGGCCTGCCGGAGCATCGACATGAGCGGCCCACCCGCCGGCATGTAGGCTTGGGGAAAAGTCTGCGGCACCAGACTTTTGGATGCAAAGCGCCGAAAACCTTTTTTAGACCGATCCAGGGTATACATGCTGGCGTGCCTGACATTCAGGCTTTCCAGTACCGTTTGCAATACGATTTGCGCGATTTTAGCGTCATCCAAGGCGGTGGATAATTGATGGCTGACCGCGGTGATGGTCTTTTTCAGTGCCGCTGTTTCACGTTGAAAATAATGCGCGATAACTGCCTGCACCCGGTTTTGAATGGGGCCAAAAATAAGGGCCACCAGCAAAAAGAAAAATCCGTAAACATAAACACCCTCCGATAAACGATTTATTTGCCATAGCGCATTAAAAACAAAGACCACGCCGCCATATAGGCATGTCAGTAACAGCGTCAGAATTGAGTATAGCAGGCTTTGTTGAAGAATCAGGCCCATGTCCAGCAAATCATATCGATACAATCCCACCGCAAAAATAAGAAGCGGAATAAAACTAAAGGCACCCGGTGGATAACTGGGATAGCCCAGCAGCGGCAGAACCCCCAGTCCATTCATGAGTGCCATGATGCCAAATCCCAGCAGGACATATTTCAATTTATTTTTGTGAATACCGGTTTTGGCGCGATATATACTCACGCTGATCAGGCCGATACTGTATAAACATGACAGGGCGACCCCCATACCGACAACGGGATAAAGACGGCCGCCCCGGCCAAAATATCCAAAACCAAATTGATTCATACCTTCAATAATTAGCGGGGTCCAAACAAATGCGATAATCGCGAAAGCGCCTGCATAGGTGCCAATTAGCAACCATCGTCGCTTATTGACCTGCAGGTAGGCATGGAAAAAATGAATTAGCAGTGGAATGGAATAAATCACGAAAATATGGTCGATACGGCTTGCCCATAGTGCAATGTGGGGACTTTGGGTGGTGAACATGATGAACATGGTGGCTTGCAGGAAGGCCCCATTGACACATAACATTAAAAAGAGCGCATTTACGCCGGTCATCTTTTTGCGTATCAGCACCAACAGAGCCAGAAAGACAAAACATATCAAAGAAAGTAGCGGCGGGACTCCGTAAATCGTCATAAGTTCACCTCAAAACGTAATCGCACGAATCAAGCCTCCCACTTTATATCGAGAAGACGAAGTCTCCGGTCTCTGCTACCTCCGATTCAAACGATTTCTTTTTGGGAACGACTTCGTCGTTATCTTCGATTGTTAACATTGATAGGCGCGTAAAAAGTCCGATAATTGGCATTATTAAAAATTCAATCTTAATAATTTCAACAAGTTAACGAGTCAAAATTTGAGAATTTTGACTTTCTACGCGCACAGCAACAATTGGTAGTCTATTTTAGGGGCAATATCGACAGGGTCAATCCGGATAAATATGCTATTATTTACGGATTGATTTTAAGTAGTGACCGTTAGTTGTGGGCTGAGATCGCCATCATCTCGGCGGCATGGGCCAGTGTCTTTTCGGTCACATTTTCACCGGCCAGCATACGGGCGATCTCCTGGATGCGTTCTTCAGGATTAAGGGCGTGAATTACCGTTTCGGTACGGTTATTTGTGACTTTTTTGCTTATCTTCATCTGGTAGTCACCGAAGCGGGCAATTTGGGGTAGATGGGTAATACAGATCACCTGGTGATGGCGTGACAGCTGGGCCAGTTTCTTGCCCACAACCTCTGCGACGGTCCCGCCGATACCGGCATCCACTTCGTCAAATATCACCGTTTCCACGGCATCGGTGTGGGCCAGAATAGCCTTTAGGGCCAGCACAATCCGGGAAAGCTCTCCGCCGGAGGCAATCTCGGCCATGGGTTTTAAATCCTCACCCACATTGGGTGCGATCAGGAACTGAACCGTTTCCTGCCCGTTTTCGGTTAAAATCTTGTCATTGTTAGTTAAAAATGGTTCCGAATCCGAATTTTTGCCCACAGCAAGCAAGCTTACCTCAAACCGGGTTTTATCCATTTTCAAGGACGCCAGCTCGGCTTCAGCAGCCTGGGCCAGCCTTTCTGCCGCCGCCTGCCGCTTTCGGGACAGTTTTTCACTTAACGCGATGGCTTTTTTTTGCAGCGCCATGAGAGCGTTGTACGTCTCGGCCATATCTGTGTTGAGATGTTTTGCCTGCGCGATTTCCTGTTCTATGGCGGCCTCTTTTTCCGAAACCGCCGTCAGGCTGCCACCATACTTGCGTTTCAGTGAATTCAAAAAATACATACGTTCTTCGGCCGCTTCCAGTCTCTGATCATCCATCTGAATGTTATTCAAGTAGGCCCGCAAATCGCTGACGACATCTTCAATCCCATAGGCATTTTGCGCCAGGGTCCGAGACGATGCCGACAGCGCCGGGTCAATCTGGGAAACATCTTCCAGCGTTTTGCCCACCGCCAAAATACGCTCCACAACCGCCCCCGAGGCATCGTAGAGTGTGTCTATACCGGCATGGACCGTTTGATAGAGCTGTTCGGCATTTTTAAGCCTGGCGATCTCCTGCTCGAGATCCGCGTCTTCATTTTCAACGATATGGGCGCTTTGAATTTCCTGGAGCTGAAAGTGCAGCAACGCCATATATTCTTGCTGCCGGCCTTGCCTGGCATGGAGCTGCTGATGCGCCTGGATCAAGTCCTTTAACTGATGATAGATTTGATCTACCTTTTTACGCAGTGGTAGCAGCCCGCCGCTCTGGTCCAGGATCAGCAGCTGTTGATCCTCCTGCAGCAATCCCTGGTGGGCATGCTGACCGGAGATGCTGGCCATATGCGGAACAATCTTTTTAAGTACCTGCATGCTGGAGAGCCGGTCATTGATATATACCCGGTGCCGGCTGTTACGGGAAATAATGCGCCGAATCACCAGGTTGTCTGCAGGGGAAAAATCATGGGTCTGCATTGCCTCGGCCACCGGGCTACCCGCCGCCACCTGGAACAGGGCCTCGACTTCAGCTGCCTCCGCACCCGTACGGATCATTTTTTCGGATGCCCGACTGCCCAATAAAAGATTGACGGCATTGATGATGATGGATTTGCCGGCCCCGGTCTCACCGCTCATGATGGTCAGGCCGTCTTGCAAGGTAATACGGATGTCGTCGATAATGGCAAATTGACGGATGGAAAGTTCCTGCAGCATGAAAAAAAATCTATTTTAAAATTCTGTTATTGTAAAGTGTCAAAATTAAGGGGACGGTCATACTTTTTGACTTTTATTTACTTGTCGAGAAATAAGCCCTCTTCTAAAGCAATCTTTTCTCCCCTAACAGCTGCCCTGCTAACAGAAGGCTGTTTGATTCCGAGCCTTGACGCCACATACAAACTGCTGATTCCAATATTTTTAACCGCCCAGTAACATATCAGGCTACGGGCTTTCACGTACCTGGGTTGCTTGCTGGGGCTTAACAGTTCATTGCTTTCTATGTGGGACAGATTAGCAACGCGTTGAAGTATTTTGTCGAAATCATATCCTTTGGACTTAAGCCGATATTGTTTTACCATGTTCTCGTCGGCAGCCTTTAATACCGCCTGAACAAAATCGCTGTCACCTAAGATTCGTTCATCGCCTTTCAAATGTCCCTGCATTCGTCGAAGCGATTTCAACTTTTGCCAACCGCCGACACTCCTGACAAGTCCACCGCCCGTTAAATCGGTTCTTTTGCCCTGAACGATACCTTTTTCAAGAAACTGGTGGTATTTCGCTCTTGCTGCAGATCGCTGTTTCCCAAAAAGAGAAAGTATGGAATTGATACTTTGCCAAGGACTTTCAAAATGTCCCATTATCCGACTGTTGCCACAATACGGGTAGGTATCGAGTTCATTCATACCCGCAACAATTTTTGCACGAAGGGGATTGAGGTGAATGTATCTGACAAGTTCCAACAGATATTGGTCTTCCTGACATAAAATAGATTTGTAACGATTCTGAAATAAACGACCGGATCGATGGTGCCGCAGGTTGAATGTCACCGCATAGCCGGTTAGCAGGCGCCTCATGATGGTTGAAATCGGCGTATTGCCGGTTCGCAAAAGTAGATGAAAGTGATTTGGAAGCAATGCCCAGGCAAGGCACGGCGTTTCGGTTTCTGAAAGGATTGAACCAAGCCTTTCGAGAAAATTGTCTCGGTCGATATTATCCGTATAAATATTCCGGCGTTCAATCCCTCTACAAATAATGTGATGCAATGCACCGGGTGCATCGATGCGCGCTTTTCTAGTCATATACCCCCTATACCACCAATGAGATTGGCAATAAAGTTAAAATGTATGACCGTCCCCAATTGTGTCACGGCGAGACTGGTATTGACGGGGATATCCACATCGTCCGATTGACGGTCGAGGATATCCGATTCGTTGTAAACTTTCGCAACAATCCAGGTGATGCCATAATCTTGGCACGGATTTCCGGTCAAGGCCCGGGGCGCCATGCCTGCGTTTACAGTGTTATTGGCCGCAGCCTGCCATACAACCGAAAAGCTGATGGATCCTGTGGTTTCAGATACATCTTCACCAACAGTCGATTTCTCAGTACATCCCCAAAACAGCAATAAACAGACCATGGTGTAAGGCACCATCTAAACCTAATCAAAGCGTTTCTGATGATATTAAATTTCATATTCGACCTATAGGTTGAATGCCTATGTTTCACTGAAATCAAATTTTAGTGTTTACCACGATACGTTTATGCTTCCAGTGGTGGGTCCGTCGTCATCATCGCCACCGCCATCACCGCCGCCGCCGTCCAGGGCTGCAGCGATACCACCGACCAAAACGACCCCTAAGATGACATACAGATATCCCCCGCCAACGCCTTCGACGGTCTCAACCGCTATCTTGGCTTCCGGCGGCTTCTTTATGACCGGCTTATTTTTTAGTGATGTCTGCATTGGCATACCAATTTTGCTGGCTTATGGCCGTACCGGCCATAAAAAAGTTAAATTGGCACAAAGTGAGAAACAGTGCGAAAAATTGCTTCCATCTATTCATATTTTTCCCCTAAGTAACATCCATAAAGCGATCTTACTTTGCGCGACGCCGTCGCATCAGATTAAATTGATCGTACGTCTTAATTAAAAATACGGGGCATGTCTATTTGGTTATGCGGTACTGGATAAACTTCTCTGCCCGATGAGACAGTGGAATGCCGACAATATTTTTGACCAAATCGTTCACCAAGGCTGTTTGGCCGTCATAAATGCCAAAAATACCCTCCTTGAATCTAGCGGTATTGAAAAACAACGGTTCTTTCAAAGCCAGCACATGAAACATCTCATCGGCTTTTTTCTGGCCTTCATTTAAAAATGCTTCCAGGGTGATGCCTTTTTTACGATCGTTTTCGCCCGGAAAAATGAATTGCGTATTGGCTTTTATGAAATTATTTTGATTAAACCGATTGGGGAAGAGAATGAGTACTTTCTCGTCTTCCAACACATTAAATATGGTGAGGTAGCAGTCCTTGCTCGGGGTGATCTGAATTTCCATCAGGTCCCCTTCTTTAAAGACCTTGCGATTGGCCTTGGCATCCAATCGAAAAAACGAATCCGTGCGACCGATCTCCTTGGCGACATTCGCTCGAATCGTGACCTTATAAGCCAGAAAGGGGACATCGCCTTTTTTCTCCGCCGGAATCAGCGCGATGTCTTCTTTTAATATTTCAACACCAATTACTTTGCCATGGGGAATGGCACGAATCACATCGCCGGAAACATTGTAGTTGATCACCATGGTTTCCGAGAGCAGATCAACCCCCACGACCTGTTCGACGGCCTCACGGCGGGCATTGTTGATGGCCAGTTTGCGGGCTTCGACTTTGGTCACATTCTCAATGGGTGCAAAGCCTTCAACCGTAACCCACTCAGTTTCCTGGGCACCTATTGGGCACGTGATGCCACTCAAGAATAGTAGAATAAACACAAGTACAAATCTTAGTGTAAGCATTTCATCTCGGCTTTTTTTTAGTTTATTAATCCACTATGCGATACAATTTTCCCGGTTTATTGTGCCACCCTCGAAACTGAAATATCCTTGAGATCCGCTATCGATGGCGATATGACCGGTGTCTGTTCGCGACCCATTCTGCGTGCCACTCGGGTCACGTGCTTGTTGACATAGGCGTATATTTCCTCGATAAATAGCGTATCGCCGTCATATGGTATGAGATAGGGTTCACCCTTTTGCATATCCGGCGCACCATGGCCGGCAAAATAGACATATAGGGTCGTCTCCTTACTGATATTGTTTGAGATGAATTTTTTCAAATAGCCGTTGATTCTGGCCTTGGTGGCATCGCTGTCGATAAGGTAAATGATATTCTCCTCGGGAACCCTTAGAATTTTGTTAAAATATTCTTTGATAACCAGAGCGTCCTTGCGGGCATAATCGACCCGGGGTAGATGGGCGTAGTCTTCGACCCCGATGATCAAACCCCAGTCTTTGGGAAATACTCGTTGGGTGGATGCCAGGGATACGGAAGCTGCAATGGCCTTTTCCGCTATGATCGCGAACTTCTTGGCCTCCATCAAATCGTTGTCATAAAATACCTTCAGTTCCCATTCTCCCGGCATTTCCTAAGGCCGGTCCCCGAAAATGGTCAGCTTGTGCCAGGCGGTGCATTTCTCTAAGTAGTCTCCTTTTGACGCTTTTACGCGTGTATTGTCGGTGGCATAGTATAATTTTGCCCGAAGGATCATACCATTCCCAGCGGACCTTGTGTGAACCGGTTACGTTTTCCAATTTCAGATGAGTATATACCGCCTTGCCCATTACTGAAAATTGATTCGTAGCCTGTGATGGCGCATCCAAACCACCTTGGCTATTTATTTCCTTTGAAATGGTTGTACCCCCATAATAAAATGATGGGGGCATTTGAATGGTTTTGGAGGAACCATAGGAAACAATCAGCAATAAAAAGACCCGCTGGGCCTCTGACGTGTCGGTTTCATTATGTCACCTCCGCGCTCAAACATTGTTGTCAAGGGATGTGATACCAAGCACACGCAAAAAAGATGCGCATGCTGCAAACCCTTTTAATATAATGTTTTATATTATGATTTCAAGGTGTTATGGTTTAAGCAACTTCTGAAAATTCAATCTGCCCTTCAGGTGTAAAAAAGATTACCCTCTCTCTGCACACCGAATTAAACAAAAAGAATCGATTTATGGCGAAATACCCGGTTACGGCATTGCTTAAATGTCAATGCATTATTCACATATTATTTCGTGTGTGAAATTTTATTAAGCGTTGGAAAGTGAAAGATAATCATAAAAAATTAATTGAGAAAAATCAATTGAATTCGATTCAATTTTAAAGGTTTCGGTGAAGTTGCTTATTCGCCTGTATGACTCATGGGCATGAGTGGTTCCGGTACAAAACATTTCAATCGAAGACGTGTTCTTTATTTCGAGAATTGCAGTTTAGCGAGGGTAGCCGGTTATCTTGCGAATGCGTTCATAGAGGGGCTTTAAGGTTTTATACATTTTCTTGTAGACTTGATGATAGAGGGCATCATACATCTCATGGGTCTTCATATGGGGTTCATACACTTCTCCCACGCGGGTCATGGCCTTGACCGCATCTTCAAAATTAGCGTGGATCCCCAACCCCACGGCCGCATCGATGGCGGCGCCCAGACCGGAAGTCTCGTAAGTGTGCGGTTTGCCTGTGGGCAGGCCGAATACATCTGCGGTCAACTGTAACGCGTTGTGACTCTGGGAACCGCCTCCGGAAACCCGCAAGCTGGTGACGCGGGTTCGGCTGCGTTTTTCAATCCGTTCCATGCCCTCGCGCATGGCGTAGGCCAGTCCTTCGATAATGGACCGGTAAAGATGGGCCCGGGTGTGAATATCACCAAAACCGATAATAGCGCCTTTGGCCTCCGGACCGGGATTCTTGAGGCCCGGTGTCCAGTACGGCTGAAGCACCAAACCCATGGAACAGGCCGGAATATCGGTTAAAAGATTTTCAAAAAGGGTTTCGGGTTTCAGGCCATTTTTGCGCGCTTCACGCCGTTCGGGATGCCCAAATTCTTCCTTGAACCAGTTGACCATCCAGTAACCCCGGTATACCTGCACCTCGACCGTATAGTAACCGGGCACCGCCGATGGGTAGGCCGGCAACAGCGGTATCGGTTCGATATATCGTTTGTGGGTCACATTGATGGTGGCAGTGGTGCCGTAGCTGATACATCCGACGGACGGATCCAAACTGCCGGATCCGATGACTTCGCAGGCTTTATCGGCGGCCGCTGCAATCAGGGGCAGCCCTTCGGGTATGCCGCTGGCTGTGGACGCATCCGACGTGATGGCACCCAGGACCTGACCCGGAGGCACCAGTTCCGGCAACATTTCCGGCCTGACCGGCAGACAGCGCCAGCTCCAATCCCAGGAAGGCTCCCAGCGCAGATGTTTGTAGTCAAAAGGTATATAGCCCACCTGGCACCCGATGGAATCGATGAACTTGCCGGTGAGTCGCTTGGTTAAAAATCCGGACAACAATAAATATTTATACGTATTTTTCCAAATTTCCGGCTCATAGGTACAAATCCAATTGGCCTCGGCTTCGGACTGGAAATAGGCGATGGTGTCGTCCAAACGGATCAGCCGGAAAAGCAAGCCCCAAGGACCGCCGATAAAAGGCAAACCGTGTGTTTTACGTTGGTCCAACCACAGAATTGCCGGTCTGAGGGGATTGCCCTTTTCATCCACATTGATGACCGTGGCGCGTTGGGTGGTGAGGGTTACGCCTTGCAAGCGATCTTTAAGACCGGGATTATGCTTCCATAGGGATTGGCACGCCTGGCAGAGGGTATTCCAGAAGACTTCCGGATCCTGTTCGGCCCAACCGGGCTGGGGGGAATAATAGGGGTCAAACCCGATTTGTTCCTTGGCCATTTGATCACCGCCACCATTGAAAATAATGGCCTTGAGGCTCTGCGTGCCATTGTCGATGGCCAGTATCAGGTCTTTTTCCGCCATTTGCTACCCTAAAAAGGTATTTTTAAATTACTTTTAGAATTTGTGTCGGACACGCGTAATATTTTCCACTTCCCCCATTACGATGAGCGTCTCACCGGATGCCAGCGCCCGCATCGCCGGCGGGTTAAACTCGATTTCCCGATTATTGTTACGGATGGCCAGGACCAGCAATTCGTATTTTTGCTTAAGTCCGGCTTCGATAATATTCTTATCTACCAGCGAGGAGTCCTCGGCGATGCTGATCTCATGAATCCGAAGGTTCCCGCGGCTGCTGCGCAACATGCTGTCTAAAAAATCCACCGCAGTGGGCCGAATCATCTCGGATGCCATCCGTAGCGCACCGATATAGTTGGGCGAAACAATGGCATTGGCTCCGGCCCGCCTCATCTTGGCCTCGAGGGCTTTGTCAATGACCCGGCTGACGATACGGATTCCGCTGTTGAGCATGCGGGCACTCATGGTGGTAAACAGATTATCCTTGTCTGAAGCCAGGCTCACAATCACACCTAAGGCCTTTTCGATGCCCGCGGCTTTCAAATTGGCATCGTCGGCAGCGTCCCCCCTGATGTAAAGCAGCTCCTCCCATTGGCTCTTGCAGCGTTCGATTGTTTCAGGGTCCTGTTCAATCAGCACCACAGGCTCCCGATTGATGAGCAGTTCCGCCAATACGGGCCGTCCGGTCTGGCCACCGCCGCAAACAATATAATGATCCTTTAGTTTTTGAATTTTTTTCTCCATTCTTTTTTTCCTCAGTATACCGGAAAGCTCACCTTCAACAATAACCGCGGTCAAGGTACTGATGCCATACAGGATGATCCCCATGCCAAAGGTAATCAGAATCATGGTGAAAATTTCGGCGGGGACATTACCGCTTACTTCGATCACCTCGCCATAGCCGACCGTGGTCAGGGAAATGATGGTCATATACAAGCATTGCATGAATCCGTGTTCCGTTTGAAATATGAAATAATACCCAAAGCTGCCGGCCCAGATGACACAGAAGATTGCGAACAGGATGTAGGCAAAACGTCGCTTGGTATCCATTTGAGTAAGTAACCTGAATGTTTTCGGAACGTTGATGAGATATTGGAATTAGAGCTATCTGTAACGCATAGATCCACAAGACTCAAGTTGAAAAATGTTTTTGGGGGTGCAAAAGCCGTTAGAAATTGACCTGGGTTACCGATTCGGCCGCTTGAAGCACCTTGCGAATATGGGCCTGGGAAGTGTCATCAAGAATGGGTTCGATGCGGGAGATGGGCGTGCCGGACCTGTCGGTTTTGTATCTGAGATTGCGAATGTACCCGGGTACCCGCGCAAATGCGATCCCACCCGTGCCGCAGCAGGTGCCGTCCATCACAGCACATCCGACATAATATAGGACGGATTGATCTCCATACGGCAAGCTGCACTCTTT
>Ga0180435_10000060_pt1 | contig 99986 bp, 106 predicted proteins | sample SS_ome_3_FD_132467 | JGI IMG/M metagenome (GOLD analysis project Ga0180435, IMG submission 132467) | Hypersaline lake sediment archaeal communities from the Salton Sea, California, USA - SS_3_S_1 metaG | ecosystem: Environmental > Aquatic > Non-marine Saline and Alkaline > Hypersaline >... | reverse complement strand
CCTGAGTTCACTCGGAGTCACTTCTCATCGGGACAAGGAGCGCAGAATGGCAACAAGAGCCATCGCCCTCAGCACGCTCGTCTTCCTCGTCGTGCTCGCGACGGCCGCCACGGCCGACCCGCCATCGTCGTACGATCTCAGAGACGTCGGCGGTGTGGACTACGTCACCTCGGTCAAGAGCCAGTCCGGCGGCACCTGCTGGACGCACGGTGCCATGGCCGCCATCGAGAGCAACCTGCTGATGACAGGGGCCTGGGCCGCGGCCGGTGAAACCGGCGAACCGAACCTCGCCGAGTATCACCTCGACTGGTGGAACGGGTTCAACATGGAGTACAACCAGGACATCTTCCCGGACGCCGGGGGTCTCGAGGTCCATCAGGGCGGTGACTATCGCGTGACGACCGCGTACCTCGCGCGCCTCGAGGGCGCCGTCCGCGATGTGGACGGTCAGTCCTACAGCTCTCCGCCGCTGCGCTACGACCCGAGCTTTCACTACTACTATCCGCGCGACGTCGAGTGGCACGTGGCCGGCGAGAACCTCGAGCACATCGACGAGATCAAACAGGCCATCATGGACTACGGGGCCATCGGCACCTGCATGTGCTACGACTCGCAGTTCATCTCGAACTACGTCCACTACCAGCCGTCGTCGCACAGCTGGGATCCCAACCACGCCATCGCCATCATCGGGTGGGACGACGGCAAGAATACCCAGGCCACTGAGGGCCCGGGCGCCTGGCTCTGCAAGAACAGCTGGGGCACAGGCTGGGGCTACAGCGGGTACTTCTGGATCTCCTACTACGACAAGCACGCCTGCCAGAACGAGGAGATGGGCGCGATCGTCTTCCGCAACGTCGAGCCGCTCGAGTACGAGCACGTCTACTACCACGACTACCACGGCTGGCGTGACACGCTCACCGTCGCCACCGAAGCCATGAACGCATACGTCGCTGAGGGTGACGAGCTCCTCAAGGCCGTCAACTTCTTCACGGCGGTCGACACGGTCGACTACACCGTCCGCATCTACGACACCTTCTCCGGCGGCGTGCTCTCCGACCTCATGGCCGAGGAGACCGGTACCTACGACCACGCCGGGTTCCACACGGTCGACCTCGACCCGACGGCGAACCTCTTCGCGGGGAACGACTTCTACGTTTACCTCGAGCTGTCGCGGGGCGGTCACCCGTACGACCGCACATCGGACGTCCCGGTGCTGCTCGGCGCGAGCTACCGGACCATCGTCGAGTCGGCGGCCAGCGCGGGTGAGAGCTACTACAAGAGCGGCGGCACGTGGTACGACTTCTATGATTACGACGACGGGCAGTGGAGCCAGACCGGCAACTTCTGCATGAAGGCGCTCACGATCGACGCCGGGCTCTCGGTCTCACCGGAGACCCACTTCAAGGCGGAGGGGCCGAGCGGCGGCCCGTTCACCCCGTCGAGTCAGGACTTCGAGATGGAGTACCGCGGTGACGCCCCGGCCAACTACCAGGTCGAGGTGCTCCCGCCGTCGGTCGACTGGATCACGCTTTCGGGCGACACGGGCGGATGGCTCGACCCGGGCGTGCCGGCGACGGTGACCGTGACGATCAACTCGAACGCCGAGACGCTTCCGGACGGAGCGCACGTCGCGACCGTCTCATTCAGCAACCTCTCGAACGGGCTCGGCGATACGGTCCGCGAGGTCGTTCTCGCGGTCGGCACGAGCGAGAAGCAGTACGAGTGGACTCTCGACACCGACCCGGGCTGGACGACCGAGGACGACTGGGCGTACGGTCAGCCGACAGGCGGCGGCGGGCAGTACGGCGGCCCCGATCCGACGTCCGGCCACACCGGCGACAACGTCTACGGCTACAACCTCGACGGCGACTACCCGAACAACCTCGACGAGTCGCACCTGACGTCCGAGGTCATCGACTGCACCGACCTCTACAACGTCCACCTCACGTTCTGGAGATGGCTGGGCGTCGAGGTCGACGACTACGACCACGCCTCGATCCGCGTCAGCAACGACGGCTCCTCGTGGGTCACGGTCTGGGAGAACACCGACGAGGTGACCGACACGTCGTGGACGCAGATGGACGTCGACATCTCATCGGTCGCGGACGATCAGGAGACGGTCTACGTCCGCTGGACGATGGGGACGACCGACGGCGGCTGGCAGTACTGCGGCTGGAACATCGACGACATCGAGATCTGGGGTATCGCCACGACCGAGTCGGGCGTCGACGAGCCGGAGATCATCCGCGACGTCAGGCTCGACCCCGTGCGACCGAACCCGTTCAACCCGACGGCCACGATCTCCTTCTCGCTGCCTGAGGCAGCGGACGTTGAACTCGCCGTCTACGACGTGCGTGGCAGGCTCGTGACCGTGCTCGAGAGCGGTCGTCACGACGCCGGTCCGCACGCGACCGTCTGGCACGGCACCGACTCGACCGGCCGTCAGGTCGGCTCGGGCGTCTACTTCGTCCGCCTCATCGCCGACGAGGAGGTCGCCACGAGGAAGATGGTGCTGGTGAAGTAACACCGGCCCGCGCGCTCGCGCGGACCGCAGCACACGATACGCACGAAGGCCCCGTGGACTCCACGGGGCCTTCGTCTTGGAGCGCCAACAGCATGTACGCCGTTCAGCGCTTCACCGGGTGGTTGCCGGCGCGGACGTAGAGCAGCGAGTTCCCTTCCTTCCCGGCAATCTCGAGCGCGCCGGTCTCACGGAGGCAGTAGGCCATCTTCTGCGCGACCCAGCGCGGGCGGTCGACGGCCTCCCCCAACGCCTTCGTGTCGAACGGTTCCTCGAGCTCGTCGGGGACGTACGCGAGCGCGTCGGCCACGCTGGCGATGCGCTCCCGACCAACGACCTCGAGCAGTCGGCGCTCGTCGGTGACCCACCCCTTCTTGCGCCAGCCCTTCGTCCCGTCGTAGCTCCGCACTTCCTCCTCGTGCGTCAGCAGGAGCTCGACTTCGAAGTTCGGGTGCAGCAGGAGCTTCGGGAGGCGGACAATCTCGGTGAACGCGTCGATCGGCGTGCAGTGCTTCGGTGAGCGTCGACGGGTCTCCCTGTCGCGCTTCGTCCGGGGCCGCTTGACGATCCACTTCTCGACCGGCAGCGGGTGGACCAGCAGGACGCGATGGTCATCGAGCAGACGCGTCAGCTTCCGCCGGATCGAGGAGAAGCCGCCCGTCTGGATCTCGATGAGGAGCTCGCCCCGCACGATGTCGATGGCGAAACCATCGACCGGAACCTCGAACCGATCGCCTGGTTCGGCGTACCACTCCTTGAGCGACGCGTGGAGCGCCTGCTCGTTGAGGGTCCCGATGTGCGGCGGTGGGGCCGGCGACTTCCGCTTCGTCTCTGTCGCGGCCTCGCCCACGCTCACGCCCCCTCGAACTCGATCTCGACCGTCGCGATCTCGTACGCGCCCAGTGTCAGAGCCACCTGATAGCCGCTCCCGACCCCGAGTTCGTTCTCGCGCTCCTCGAGCAGGTCGGTCCGCCACGCGCCGCGTGCGCGGCTTCCGAGCGTCAGCGTCTCCTCGACAGGCGACCCGGCAAGGTTGCAGAGCCGCACGACCAGCGTGTCCCGGTCGGCGTGTCGCCGGACGGCGGAGACGCGCACGGCCGGACTCGCGTGCGAGAGCAGGCTCGTCCCGCCCTCGAGCATCCCGTCCTCGACGCCCTGCCGCGTGAGCGGGGCGACACGCCACCGCTTCGACAGCGAGGGGAGCTCAGCCGCGATCGCGTCGCCCGAAAACGGAGCGACCGCGTAGCGGAACGTGTGGCGTCCGGGGCACTGCGCCTCCGGCGTGAAGAGCGTCGGACCGGCGTTCTGGCAGCGGCGCGTCGGGAAGTCGTCACGCGAGAGCCACCCGACCGCCCGCAGGAGTGTCAGCGAGAGCCGGACTCCGCGCTCCCCGCGTGACCCCTCGAGTTCGGGGAGCCCGCGATTGAGGACGGCCAGTCCGTTGGTCCCGTCGGTCACCAGTGAGAACTCCTGCTGCGGGACCGTCTCGGGCGGAGGCTGCACCCAGTCGGCCCTCGACTCACGGTCGACGGGCCGCTCGTTGAGCATGAAGTGCCCGTCCGAGACGACCGTGTCGGTTGCGATCCCGGTCGGGAACACCGCGCGGAGCCGGTGGTCCGTAGCTTCGTTGTCGAACTCGAGCGTGACGTCGGCCACGGGCGCGCCCGTCGTCAGCGAGACGGTGACGCAGACGGCGCACGCGACGCTCTCACCGCTCCTCGCCGACCGGTCGGCGGTCACCCCGGCGGGCAGGCGCAACACGAACGACGCCTCCAGCGCACCGGTGAGACCCGTGTCGCTGACCGCGCGGACCTCGCCAGCGCCCGCGACGCCGTGTCCCCTGCTCAGGCCGTTCTCCCCCTCGACGGCGTCCGCCGAGGTGACGGTGCGGCTCTCCGCGGCCGGCGAGTAGTCGTACTCGTCGCCGATGTCCTCGGTATCCTCGAGCAGATTGAGACCCGCGAAGGTCGCGCCCGTCCTCAGGTCGGTCAGGTCGAACGTCCCGTTCGGGTGCAGACGCACCTCCAGGAACTCGTTGCGAAGCGTGTCCCCATCGACCGTCACGGCCCGCTCGGGGCGCGCGGCCTCGCCGCCCGCGGGGCCGGCGTCGGTCAGGAAGAAGACCGCGTGCCCGAGCGCCGGCAGCTCGGCCTCGAACTCGATCGTCAGGAAGCAGTCCGCGGTGCCCTTCTCGCTCTCCGGGCGCACGATGCGGTGACCGAACCGCTTGCGGTAGATGTCGAACTGCGCCCGCTGCTCCCGCTCCGAGAGCAGCCCGCGGTAGTCGATCCCCCAGAACCGCTCGACGTAGACCCTGTCGACGACGGCGAACGGGACCTCCCGCCGGTCCTCGTTGTAGAGGCGGAGCCGGTCGGGGTCGCCGCATGAGGGCTGGAGCACGACCAGCCGTCGCACGACCTCGGTCCGTCGCTCGGGCAGCGGGTTGATGACGCAGAGCGCGGTCGCCGCATCGCCGTCCGCCTTACGCGCGAAGGTTGGGACCATCGCGTCGAGCACGCTCGAGAGCAGCCGGTCGCCGGTCTCGAGCACGCCCCGGAACCTCGGCATCATGTCCCGGTGGACCTCGTCGATGCTGCACCCGCAGATCGAGTCGTGCGGGTGGTTCTTGAGAAGGAGCTTCCACGCGTACTCGACCTCGCCACCGTGGTGGTCGGCGCCGTGCGCGAAGTGCGCGTAGGCCATCACCGGCTCGAGCGTGTCGGCGAGCATCGTCTGAGCCGCGTCGTTCGCCTGCTTGAGGTACATCCTCGCCGACCAGACACCCGAGAGGATGTGCGAGTAGCGTCCCCCGAGCAGCTCGCCGGCGTGGCGCTTCGTCGCGAACCCGCCGGACTTCACCTCGTCCACGAACTCGGCGAAGCCTGTGTGTGAGAACTCGGTCTCCGGGAACGCTTCGCGGAGCGCCGCGACCACCTCGCCGAATCGCTGCTGTCTCGGGAAGTGGTCGCACCCGTTCGAGAGCAGGTAGATGTCACCGTTGCTGCGCTCGTCCATCCTCTCGAACAGCTCGCGCACCTTCGACACGGCCAGCTCGAGGTCGACCTCTCGCCGGGTGTGCGCGTGCCAGATCTCCTCGAACCCGAGACCCGCGGCGTTGCAGTACCCGCCGAGCTGGTTGATGGACGTGACCTCGCTCCCGTCCGGCGCGACCCACAGGTACTCGAGCCCGAGCTCCTCGAGCTCGTCGCCGTTGCCGCGCCACGAGATGAAGGAGCCGATCCCGGCGCGCCTGAGCAGCTGCGGCATCTGCGCGATGTGACCGAACGAGTCCGGGACGTAGCCGACCTTCTGGGGCGAGCCGAACCGCCCGCACACCCGGTGGCCGATCTGGAGGTTCCTCACGTGCGCCTCGGCGCTGACGAGGAACTCATCGGGAAGCTGATACCAGGGACCGATGACGAGGGAGCCGTCGGCGACCAGCCGCCGGACACGCTCTTCATCCTCCGGGCGCGCCTCGAGGTAGTCCTCGAGCACGACCGTCTGACCGTCGAGCACGAAGCACTGGAAGTCGTTGTCTGACTCCAGTGCGTCGAGCACGCCCTGGACGACGCGCACGAGGTTCACCCGGAACTCGTGGAACGTCAGGTACCACTCGCGGTCCCAGTGCGTGTGCGAGACGATGAAGGCCTTGCGTGGCGGCATGGTCGTCCCTTCAGATCCGGCAGGCCGCGAGGAGCCGACCGACCGTGGTCGTTGCGAACCCGACGCAGGTGTCCGCGGCTCCGTAGTACAGGCGCACCTCGGCGTCGGAGTCCGCGAACCCGTCGGCGTCGGTCTCGCAGACGAGCCCGGTCGGGAACACGACATTCGGCACCTGACCGGTCATCTCCCAGCGTTCCCGCGGCTCGAGCACGTTGTCCCGGCCGCGAGCGATAACGATCGTCGGGTCGTCGAGGTTGAGCAGCACGACGCCGGCCTGGTAGATCCACGCGGTCGCGAGGTGCGTCGCGACCCCGTGATAGACGAGGAGCCACCCCTCCCGCGTCTTCAGAGGCGGCGGCCCGGGGCCGATCAGCTCATCCCAGTGGTGCCACCTGCCCGACATCACGTGACCGTCGTCGCGCCAGCCGACGAGATCGTCCGAGGTCGCCAGAACGATCCGGTAACCGCTGCCGGCGGCTTCGCCCGAACTGACCCGGTTCGGCCGCAGGAGCATGGCGTATCGACCGTCGATCCGCTCGGGGAAGAGCACACCGTTGCGGACGTCGTCCCACGCGCCGGCCGTCCCGTTGACGCCCGGCCCGTCGGCCCGGCCCTCGCCAACGGCACCGATGAGCTCCAGCCGCCGGAAGTCGTCGGTCCTCGCGACGGCGAGCCGGCATGTCGAGTCGACGTCGACCGCGAGCACGACGTACCAGACGCCTTCGATGTGGGTCACCCTCGGGTCGTACACGTGATGGATCGTCTCCCCCATCCGCTCGAACCCGACGAGTTCGACGAGCTCGCGATGCGCCACGAAGGCCCGCCACGCGGCGGTCTCGCCGCCGAACACCCAGGCTGCGTCGGAGACGCACTCGGCCACCATCAGGTGCGTCCGACGCCCGCGCGTCTGGACGCGCAGGAACAGCACGTCGCGCTCACCCACACGCGCCGCGCCGGGATTGAACACCGAGGTGGCATCGACGAGCGCGGGTGGCACGTCGGGGATGTCGTCCCGCGTGAGGATCGGACCGGACGCGTGTCGTGTGAAGATCATGAGAGCCTCCACTCATTCCGCTGCCTTCGCGCTGGTCTATTCGTCGCCGTCGACGGACGTGGCGACCGCGTCGTCGTGCGCCACCATGCCGTCGTCGGCCTCATCGCGCCGCATGACGCGGAGCCTGCGAAGCATGGCGCCGATGTCCCGGAACCCGCCGATCGAGAACCAGAACAGGACGAAGATCGAGAAGGCGACCTGGATGAAGAAGTAGATGCGCCAGAAGTTCGCCCACCGCTCGTCGGCGACTTCGTGATGGATGTTGTAGATGGTGCCGATGATGAAAATGAGGATCCATATTCCTGTGTGCGCGTAGGTGGCGATGTAGATGACGCGGTCGCCGCGCGTGAACTCCTTGCCCATCCCCAGCATGCGCCAGCCACGCGACGGCGCGGCGTTGACGACCTCGGTCTCCCCTTCGACCGCGTACTTCCCCCGATGGAGGACGCGGTCGAGGTCGCACGCCTTCGACCGGCCGAGCAGCGAGACGAGCACGTAGACGAGACTCGACGCTCCCATCGCGACGGCCCAGTACTGCTGCCCGTTGATGTGGTAGAGCCAGTGGCGGGCCACCCAGAAGAGCCGTCCCGCCCTGGTGACGATGAGCGGCGCCGACTCGAACATCTCGGCCGGGAGCTGGTGCATGAGGATCCCGCCCACGGCGATGCTCGACCCCGTGATCAGTGCGCCCCACGCGGCCGGCGCGGTCCCCCGCCGCCAGTAGAGCCCCCCGATGATCACCGCGCCCGACCCGCCCGCGAAGATCGCACCCGTGATCGCGAAGAACAGGAAGATGTACTGGCTCTGCTGGAAGAGCAGGCTGAAGAAGAAGATGAAGATCGCCACGCCGATGATGGAGAGCCGAAGCGCCCAGAGGTGCTGCTCCTTCGTGAACGGCTTCTTCCGGAACGGCATCACCACGTCCTGGATGAAGATGCTCCCCCACGAGTGGAGATAGGTGTCGTGCGTGCTGACGAACGCGGCGAGCATCACGGCGGCGAACGCGCCCATCAGCCCGACCGGCAGGAGCATCGTGAGCGTCACGGGGCCGCGGAGCTGGTTTTGGAGCGCTTCGCTTTCGACCCCCGCGAGCACGCCCTGAACGTTCGTCGCGATCGCGCTGAAGTCCGGGTGGTGCATGACCGTGTAGATGATGATGGGGACGAACAGGATGAAGAGGTTCTGCGGAAACCCCTTCCAGTTCCCGAGCACGCCCGCCATCTTGGCCTCGTGCGCGCTCCGTGCCGAGCTGTTGTACGCCTGCGTCCCCTGCCACGACATCGCGCCGTAGATGACGCCGACGATGCCGATCATGAAGTACCAGAAGTTGAAATCCTCGATGTGGCTCGTCTTGAACGGGTTGATCAGCGACGCCTCCTGGGGCGCCGCCGCGAGCGCTTCAATGATCTGGCTCCAGTCGACCTGCGTGTAGAGGTAGAGGACGATGACGATGAAGACGATGTTGACGAACAGGCCCTGTGCGAAGTCCGTGATGATCACGGCGATCTGCCCGCCGCTGAAGACGAAGAAGAGCGCGAGCAGAAGCAGGATGCCCATCACGAGCGGGTAGGTCGGGACCATCAGCCCGAGGATCGGGAGCGCGGCCGGGAGCCCGCAGAAGTAGATGAAGAACCTCGCGCCGACCGCCGGGAAGATGCCGAAGTTGATCAGCCCCGACAGGAACGCGATGAGACCCGCGAAGATCCGGAAGTTCCGGCTGTACCGCGCCTCGAAGAACTGCGCGAGCGTCAGCGCCCGGGACTGGCGGAACCGGTAGATGACCCATCCCGAGACCGTGAGGACGAGGATCACGACGCTCATCGTGAACCCCCACCACGTCATCGAGAAGCCGGCCACGTAGTTCATCTCGAGCAGACCGACGTGGGTGATGGCGCCCAGTCCCGCGATCCCGGTCGCGATGCTGATGGCGTACCGCCCGGCCGTCCGCCCCGCCGCGAGGAAGTCGGCGACGCTCTTCATGTGCTGCCGGCTGAGGAACACGCCGATCATCATCACGCCGAGGACGGCGACGACGATGGACCAGTCAACGGGCGCCATGTTCATGAAGCTCTCCTCTCGCTACCAGATGTGCCCGTCCGATCGCTACCAGATGTGCCCGTCCGATCGCTACCAGATGTGCCCGTCCGATCGCTACCAGATGTGCCCGTCCTCCGAGACGTGGAGCACGGTGCCGTCGGGCCCGGCAAGAACGCCCTCGAACGTCCACGGGGTTCTGTGGATCGCCGGCGGCCACGGCGCGCCCGGAAACGGCGGCTCCAAGAGACCGAGTTCCTCGAGACCGCCCGAGTACCGCCCGTGCCGGCCGTAGAACGTCCGCTGCGCGTAGTAGAGCCGCATGAGCGCCGAGCGTGTCGCGAGGTCCGACGGGTGCGGCGCGCCGCCCTCCTGCATCCCGGCGGGCGACGAGGAGAAGGAGACCACGCCCCACATCTCCGGGTAGTGCATGTTCACGAGCCCCTGCGGCGACCAGACCCAGTTGTCCTCAGGAAGCCTCTCCCCCGTCTCCGGGTCGGTCGCCTTCACATAGTCACCGCCCACGACATCGGTGCGCCACTCCACGCGTGAGAAGTTGACGCGCCACGAGTCGCCCGGTTCCGGCGGACACGGACCATGCGCGCACTCCTCGAGGACCTTCCAGGGAATGGCGATCTCGACCGTCCAGCCCTCGTCGGTGTCGGACGGGTCGTTGAGCGTCCCCAGCACGTCGACGCCCGTGAGGAGTCCCTGGATGTCCCACGAATCGATGGCCGTCCCGCCGTCGCGGTAGGGCTTGGTGAGCAGCAGGTCCCACTCGGTCCCGAAAGCGTTCACCTCGAGCTCGTAGTACTCGTGGGTGTCGCCGTCGGGGTCGATGAACACCTCGAAGTCGTTGTCGTAGAAGATGACGGCGTCGCGGTCGGTGAGCTTCGCCCAGACGTGCGGCTCGACCATCCAGGCGGCGATGTAGAAGTAGTCGTCGTCCCAGAGCATGGCCGCGGTCGTGCGGAACCGGGGCTCCGGAAGCGCGTCACCCTGAATGTCGACGAACGGCTTCGTGTGGAGCACGTCCTTCCAGACGTCCTCGTCGAGGACGCCGTCGATGACCGGCGGCGTGCACGCCCGCTGGCAGATGTAGGTCTCGGGTGAGCACTCGATGGATGGTGTGGGGAATGCGTAGTTCTCGTCTCGATGGACCCCGTGGGCGAGAACGCCCGTCGCCCCGAGCAGCAGCACAGCGAGCGAGAGCGTGATGGCGCGCCTCGAGATGGCTCCGACCGCCATGTCGGCCTCCTCCGGCTCAGCCGTCAGCCGTTCTGATCATGTGGTTGAGACCGCGGGCTCTCTCCGGGTCCGCGGTGGTCGTGCGAGTATACACGATGCGGCGCCCGCGCGGGCTACTCGTGGCGGAAGACGACCAGGCCGTCGTTCGCGGTTCGACACGCCTCGAGCGCGGCGGCCGGCGGGTGCTCCGCATCCCGCCCTGCCAGGCGGTCGCCCCAGCGTACCGAGAACCGGAACTCGTGGAACCCGCCGAGCGAGGCGGCGAAGTTCGTCTCCCAGAAGTTGTTCATCAGCCACGCGTAGAGGTGGCCGGGGTCGTCAGCGAGCCGCGGGTCGCCGGCCAACAGGCGTTTGCCGAATTCGAGCGGTCCGATCTGGAGCAGATGGCAGTCCGGCATCGCTACAGCGACTCCGCTTTCGTCCGTGACGACCGCGAACCCATCGTCGAGCGCGTAGTAGTCGGTGAGCGTCCCGGGGATCTGGTCCAGACGCGGCCGGACGGCGGCACCCGCCTCGATCGCTCCCGCCTTGCCGAGCCAGAGCTGCGAGCTCGGACCGGCTGCGAACGGCAGCGAGAGGTAGACGTTCTCCGGTTCCCAGACGCTGTCCTTGTGAAGACGCACGGCGGCGTCGACGCGCGGTTCGTCCTGGTACGCCGTGAGCTCGAGCAGGAAGAGACTCGACCCGGCGACGCCGTAGTCGAGAACAACGGTCGATACGACCGGTCCGTCCGCGACCGGCTCGGAGCCGACGAGACACCCCGAGCTTCTCATGACGTTCTCGCCCTTCCGGTTGAGTCCCATGGCACTCCGGACCCGGCACGCGTCCTCGCGACCGTGCATCGGAGTGACCTCGTAGACCGGTGTGAAGGCCGCGTGCGCGCGGTCCGGTCGGAGAAGCTCGCGGCCGGCAGCGCGGTCGACCCAGCTGACGATCCCGTCACCGGGAACCCACTCGATGCGGACGTGGTCGGTCTCGAGCGCACCAGCGGAGGCCGCACTCGAGCACGCGCCCGGCATCTCGACGGAGCGCGTCTCCTCGGCGCTGGCTTCCGATCCCTCATCCTCCTCCGCTCCCGCGACCGGCTCGACCACGAGCTCCATCCGCTGCCCCGGACCGAGATCGCACCAGACGAGATACTCACCGCCCATCGGAACGTTCACGAGCTGCGATGGAACGACGACGCCATCGACCAGGACCTGAGCCCCCCGGTCGAGCCGGAGCTCGTTGAACTCGTGGTGCCCCACCGGGAGCCGCGCCAGTCCGCTCACGCGATACGGGAACGGATTGAGGACCGTGTAGCGGAGCGGCACCCCCACCGCGAGCCCGGCGGCGCCGAGAGCGTCGAGCGCGGCCTCCTCCAACCCCACCACGAGGTCGTGAGCCTCCGCTGCGTAGGCCTGTTTCCTCGACGAGACCGCCGTCACCAGCGGATGCCATGGATCCGACATCGCGTTCGAGTGACTGAAGGTGTGCTCCGCGTAGAGCAGCAGATCGTCGACCGCGCAGCGCTCCTGCTTCGCGTCGGACCCCGGCGTCTCCCGGAGCGCGCGGACCCGCCGGAGCCGCCGCTGCGCCTCACGCATGAGCCGCGTCCCGCCCGGGTTCCCGCCGGGACCGTCCGACCACCAGTCGGGCCAGTCGCCGCGGTGCACGGGCGGCTCGATGCCCTTCGCAGCAAGCTCCGCACGGAGCTCGGCGAAGAACCGCGAGAGCGTGACCATCTCGATCCGGCAGACGTCCGCGCGCTCGGCGTTCCACCGCTCGACGGTGTCGACGATGCGGGCCGACGGCGGACCGTTGTCGGTTCTCAGGCCCGAGACCATGACGGGCACCACGTCCAGCTCGTACCCGCCCTCCCGGAGCCCCGCCAGATACCGGGGAATCCTCAGCTCGGCCACGCCCCAGTCGTCGTGGAAGATCATCTCCGCGTCGCACTCGTCCTTCGTCAGATACGACGCCGCCGCGCCCGGGGAGAGACCGAGTTCGTTGCCGAAGTGGTAGTGCTCGCCACTCCAGACCAGCACGCTCTCGCCGGACGGCGCCTCCCAGCGGAACGGGACCTGCGTCCGCCCGAGCGGGTACATCCCGTGGTGCGTGTGGACGCACGTGAAGAGGTTCGACACGCCGCATTCGCGCATCGCGGCCGCGTAGCCCCACCCCGAGCCGTTGATGTCCGCCGTCATCGCCGAGTCGACCGGGACGCCCAGCTCGCGGCCGAACTCCACGGCCCGCCGGAACGATTCGACGAGCAGCTCGCGGCCGATGAGCTCGTTGAAGTTGAGGTAGCTCGCGGACAGACCGACCGTGCCCGTCCGCACGGCCTCGACGAACCGCTCGCGTTCGCCGGGCGTTGCGGCCTCGAGAAAGCGCTCGACGCCCCAGAACGACTCGCATGTCCACGCGAACCCGTCGAAGGAAGGCCCCCGCCTGTCCGCCGCGGATGCGGCGATGGCGAGGGCCTGACGGATGAAGTCGACGTGCCGCCGTGTGATCCGGCTCTGGAGATCCGTGTACCCGATGTCGGTGTGCGAGTGATGGATGACGCAGAGTCTCGTCACGCGATGGCTACTCCCGGTTCCCGAGGAACCAGTTCGCGATCCAGCTGAAGAGCGAGATGATCAGCGCCCCGAGGAACGCCGCTCCGAACCCTCCGATCGCCATCCCGGGAAGCATCAGCGCGACGAGCGCGAGCAGGATCGCGTTGATCACGAGCAGGAAGAGCCCGAGCGTCAGCACCGTGAGCGGAAGCGTCATGAGCACGAACACGGGACGGACGAGCGCGTTGACGAGACCGAGGATGAGCGCCGCGAGCAGCACCGTGCCGAATCCCGACACGGCGATGCCGTCGACCAGCGTCGCCGCCAGCCAGATGCCCACCATCGTGATGAGAAGCCTTCCGAGGAACCGCATGGTCGATCCTCCTTGATCAGTCCCTGCGCCACTCGTCGGTGCCGAGCGCGGCCAGGATCTCTCCGAAGTACGAGCGGTGGTAGTCCTTGTCCGGGTACGACTCGTCGATCGCCGGCTCGACGAACCGCGCCGGATCGAAGTCGTGCCAGTAGATCGTGCGGCACTCGAGGATGAGTTCGGCCTCGGCAAAGCCGGGCGCCGCGACGGTGGTCGACGCGATCGGGGTCAGACCGGTCTCCGCGATCTTGTCGCCGTCACGACCGGACTTCGTGCCGAGTATCTTGAGCGCGTCGCGATGCTCCTCCGGAAACGCCGTCAGTGTGAAATCCGGGTACTTCTCCATGAACCCGTACGTGTGCCGGACGGGTCGAACAACGACGTCGACCATCGGCCGGTTCCACATCGCGCCGAACGTCCCCCACCCAACGGTCATCGCGTTGAAGTCGCCCTTCTTGAAGTCGCCCGCCGTCAGCAGCAGCCACTTCGTGAGCCAGAGGCGACTCGGGCTGATCACGAGTTCCTCCGGTGGGATCGGCTGTCGGGTCATCACTCCTCCTCTTCGATGGTGTCGTTGTCGTCGGGCGGCCGGAGGGTCACGACGGTCGCGCCCCATCCGCCGGCGTCTCCGGCCAGCCGGAACGAGGCGACGGCGTCGGTCCTTCCGAGGATCGCATGAACCGTCTCTCGGAGCGCGCCCGTTCCCTTCCCGTGGATGATCCGGACCTCGAGGATACCGCGCATCCGGCACTCGTCCAGGTAGTCGGGCACGAGCTGCTTCACGTCGGACGGTCGGAACGTGTGGAGATCGAGCGTTCCGTCGATCGGGATCTCGAGCATGGCGCGGACCGCCTATGCGCGGTGTCTGTCGGCGATGCCTGCTAACCGTGCCACATCGCAGGAGCGGATTCAACCCCCTCCCTGAATAGGAACGGGCCCCATCCGAAGACGGAGCCCGTCCGTTGTCGCTCAAGGCGACCATTGCGCTCAAGGCGCCCATCGGCTGAGCCGCGGGCCCCGGTCTGCTACCAGTCCTTCTCCGGCACACCCATGCCGCTGCGGTTCGGGAACGCCGGCTGATCCGGATGGCGGATCGGGTGTCTTGTCAGCTCGTCGAGCATGTGGCGGATGGCGGCGTCGAGCTGCGGATCCCCGCCGTCGACCATCAGCGCCGGGTCGTCCACGACCTCGATGTCGGGCGCCACGCCGTATCCCTCGATGCCCCAGCTCCCGTCAAGATCGACGAACGCGAAAGTCGGCACCGAGCAGTACCCGCCGTCGATGAGACCCGGGTTGCCGGAGATCCCGACGAGCCCGCCCCAGGTCCGCGTGCCGATGAGCTTGCCCGCGCCCAGCTGGCGGAAGATGTAGGGGAAGCTGTCGCCGCCGGAACCGGCCGACTCGTTGACGAGCAGGCAGACCGGACCGGGCCTGCCGAAGTCCGGACCCCAGTCCATCTCGAGCTGGTTCTGATGCGTCCAGTAGTTCACGACCGGCTGACTGACCATGCGGACGAACGGGTACGGGCTCTGCCCGCCGCCGTTCCAGCGCTCGTCGACGATCAGCGCGTCGAACTGGCGCGCGTTCTCGAACTGACGCCTCAGGTCGTTCGCGCCCCGACGCCCGGTGTCCGGAACGTAGGCGTAGCCGACCCGCCCGTCGCTCATGCGCGCGACGTGGTCGCGGTTCCGCTCGATCCACGCGCGGTACTTGAGGTTGTTCTCGCTCCCGAGCGTCTCGATGACGACCTCACGCGCATCGTCGTCGATTGTCGCCTTCTCGCTCACGGTCAGCACGACGGTCATTCCGGCAAGCCCCTGGAAGGCCGCCCACGGATCCTTGTCCGTGTCGATCGGAACGCCGTTGACGGCGAGCACGTGGTCGCCGACCTTGACGTCGACGCCCGGCTGGCTCAGCGGTCCCTTCGCGTCGCCGTCCCACATCGCGCCCTCGAAGATGCGCGAGATCCGGTACGCGCCGTTGTCCAGCTCGTACTCGCACCCGAGCAGGCCGACCGAGACGCTCGGCGTGTCCTCGTACACCTCGCCGCCCATGTAGTACGCGTGGCCGACGTTGAGCTCTCCGATCATCTCACCGATGACGTACGAGAGATCGACGCGCGAACCGCAGTGCTCGATCATCGGAGAGTAGTCGTCCCACACGCCGTCCCAGTCGACGCCGTGGAGGTTGTCCGCGTAGAAGTAGTACTTGTAGATCCGCCACGCGTCGCGGAGGACCTGACGCCACTCGACCCGTGGCTCGATCTCGACCAGCATCCCGTCGGTCGGGACCATGCCGTCCCAATCCTGCCCCGGCGCCGCGTCGATGATCGCCATGCCGCGATCGCCCCAGACGCCGAGCTTGTTGCCGTCGCCCGACATCACGAGACCGTACGCGTTCGAGATGACCTCCTGCTCCATCTCGTCCTCGTTCTCAATGTCCACGAGGATGATGGTGTTGCGGCCGCGCATGCAGATCAGCTGACCGGACGAGTTGACGGCGAAGTTGTAGAAACCACCGCGCTCGATCGGAAGCAGGATGGCACGACGCTCGAAGCCCTCGAAGTCGATCTCGAGGCGCTCCTCTTCCTCGGCGTCCTCGTCGCCATCTTCCTCCTCAGCGTCCTCGTCGCCGTCCTCCTCCTCAGCCTCATCGTCCTCGCCCTCTTCCTCCCACTCCTCAACGTCGACCTCGGGAGCGAAGGGCGACTCGGTCTCGGCCGAGAGCGGCACGACGTACAGGCGGTCCGTGTCCTCGTAGACCCAGTCCCAGGTCGTGTCGTCGTATGTGCCGGTTCCGAAGTCGGAGTTGCTCGCGTAGTAGAGGTAGGTGCCGTCGCGGTCGAAGGTCGGCCACGTCACGTCGAACGCGCCGCTGGTGATCTGATGCAGCTCGTCGTTGTCGATATCGTAGATGTACGCGACGTAGTTCTTGTTCGCGCCGGGGTGGTCGGCGAACGCGATGTAGTTCGAGTCGCTCGACCAGCTGAAGCTCCCTCCGTGGTACGAGAAGAACTTGTGGGCCTTGCGCGTCCGGCCGCCGTCGATATCGTGGACGTAGAGCGTTCCCGTCTGGTCGAAGAACGCGATCCGCTCGGAGTTCGGAGACCACGTCAGCCCCTCGAGATACCCGAGCCCGTCGTTCGTGAGCTTCTTCGTCTCGCCCTTGCCGTCCGACTGCGTGATGTAGAGCTCGTAGTCGTCGGTCTCGTCCGACGTGTACGCGATCCACTTGCCGTCGGGACTCCAGCGCGGGTGTCGCTCGGCCACGCCGTTCGTCCGCGTCAGGTTCTGCGGCGTGCCGTTCTCGGCCGGGAGCGACCAGATGTCGCCGCGCGCCGACACGACCGCCCGGACGCCCGTGCGCGAGACGTCGCCGTCGTCGATCAGCTCGGCCGCGTCGAAGATCTGCGGCATCACGCGGTGGTGGTCGCCGGGGATGCTGATGGTGACGGCGTGCGAGCGCTCGGTCTCGAGATTGAGAAGCCTGAGCTCGGAGCCGAGCTGGTAGACGATCTCGCCCTGCCCGTCCGGACCGGGACCGATCGACGGCCACTTGACGTCGTAATCGCCGTGGTCCGTGACCTGGCGCGTGTCACCGCTCACGAGATCGTAGACCCAGATGTTCAGGCGATGATTGCTGCCGGCGTCGGAGAGGTAGTAGAGCATGTCGCCGAACCACATCGGGATGCTGTCCGTGCCGCCCCAGTCGGTAAGCTTGCGCGAGGTGTGGTCCTTGAGATGGAAAAGCCAGAGGTCGGACGCGCGCCCGCCCATGTAGCGCTTCCACGTCGAGAAGTCGCGCGAGTACGGCGTGTACGCAAGCCACTCGCCGTCGTCACTGATGGCCGGGTTGAACCCGTACGGGACCGGCAGCTTCTTCGGAAGGCCGCCGTCCTCGTCGACTGTGAACAGCTGGTAGGCGTGCGGCGAGTCGCCGAGCCCGAAGGACCCGAAAACGATCTGGCCCTGCCTCGTCCAGCCGAACGGCAGCTCGCTCGACGGGTGGTGCGTCACGCGGAACGGGACGCCCCCGCCGACGGGGAGCGTGTAGATGTCGCTGTTCCCGTCGTAGTTGGCGCGGAACACGACGTGCTCGCCGTCCGCGCTGAAGCTCGGAAAGGTCTCGTACCCCTCGACGCTCGTCAGCCTCGTGGCCATGCCGCCCTCGCGGGGCGCCAGCCAGAGGTCATTGGCGTAGCGGAACACGATCTGAGTCTCGCTCACATCGGGGTAGCGCATCATCCCCGCATGAGGTTCAACAGCGGACGCCGCCGTGACAAGACACACGGCGGCGACGACGGACAGAAGTCCGACGAGCAGCAGCCTCGACATGCCAATCCCCCCTCAAAGTTGGCGCGCCCATGCTGGACACGCGTGGTGCGGTCAGCCATTCTATTCGATGCAGGTCACCTGCTGCGGGTTGACCCGCCATTCACACAAATCGCACGGGTCCCCGAAGGGGGCGCGCACACTGGTCGCCGGGCACGTGGCAGGCATGACCACTGCTCAGTCGTGCCTGAGCGCCGTTACCGGGTCGACACGCGCCGCGCGGGCTGCCGGGTAGATGCCGGCGAGCAGGCTGATGACCACGGAGAAACCCACAGCGCCGAGAATGAGCCAGAGCGGCATGTGGAACAGATCGGTTGCGGGGACCCCGTACGGTCTGATGTAGGCGTTCGCGATGGCGTTCGCGAGCCTCGTGACGAGCCACCCGAGCACGAGTCCCAGGACGCCGCCCATCAACCCGATCGCCGCCGCCTCGACGAAGAAGATGCGCCGGATGTCCCACTCACCACCTCCGATGGCCTTCATCACACCGATCTCACGAGTCCGTTCGAGAATCGATGTGACCATCGTGTTTGCGATTCCCAGCCCGGCGACGAGAAGCGCGATCGTACCCACCGCGCCGAGCAGCGCGTCCATGACGACGAACGCGCTCCGGATGTCCTCGAGATGATCGGCGATGGTAACCGTCGACAGCCCCATCCCCTCGATCTCACCCTTCACTGTGTCAAGATCGCGCATCGAGCGGACGCGTACGCTGATCGACGAGTACCCGGCGTCGCCTCCCCCGCCGCCGATGAGGTCCCACACGCTCGACACCGCGAGACGCGGGATCTCTTCGGCCGTCTCCGGCGGGACGATGGCCTGTCCCCCGAGCCCGATGCTCGTGAATCCCCCCGCACGCTCGAGGATGCCCACGATCGTGAGCTCCGTGATCTCCTCGCGAACCGGCAGATCACCTGAAGGTATCTCGAAACTGGCGACCTGGCGCATGAGCGACCGCGCGTCGACGACCGCCGTGTGCAGCGTCAGCGTTCGCCCCAGCACCTCGTCGGAGTGGAGCATCGCGTAGGTGACCGTCGTGTCCCCGTGCGCGCGCCCGGCCGTCGCGGGGACGTCGGTCAGACGGATCCCCAGGTCCTCGAGAAGACTCTGGCTGACGACGATGGCCGCGTCGCCGTCCGAGCCGAAGAACGCCCCGTACGGCAGCTCCGAGAACGGCTTGAACTCCCCGATGGCCGCCGGGAGCGCCCGCACCGTGGTCTGTGCCGACTCGCCGTCGAACTCAAGCCGCGCCGGAAAGGAGACCTCTGGGTACGCGAGGGCGACACCTGGGACCGCGCGGAGCGCGGCCAGCGTCTCATCGTCGAGCGTCTCGACCCCTTCCTCCATCGCCCGCATCCCGGCGGCAAGCGGATCCGAGAGGTCGACATCGCCCGGGAGCACCTGGATGAGAGTGAACAGCTCGAGCTCCCGGAACTCGCTGGCGATGTTGTGCTGGATGCCGCTTCCGAAGCTCACCATCGACACGAGCGCGCCGATGCCGATGACGACGCCCAGCGTCGTCAGCACCGTGCGCAGCCTCGTGCGCCACAGGTTTTCGAGAGCCAGTCTGCCGACGTCGCCGAACCTCATCGCGTCACGACCTCCTCGTCGACGACCTGGCCGTCGAGCAGCGTGAGCACGCGGTTCGAAACCATCCTGGCTCCGCCGTGGTCGTGCGTGACCATGAGCACCGTCAGCCCGTCCTCGCGGTTAAGCTTCTCGAGCAGGTCGATGATCTCGCTCGACGTCGCACTGTCGAGATTTCCGGTCGGCTCGTCCGCAAGAAGGACGAAGGGATCGTTGGCGAGCGCTCGCGCGATCGCGACGCGCTGCGCCTCACCGCCCGAGAGCTCGCCCGGTCGATGATCGACACGGTGCAGGAGGCCGACCGAGTCGAGCAGACTGCTTGCGCGATCGCGGCGCTTCGCGCGTGGATACTCACCGAACGCGAGAGCAAGCGTCACGTTCTCGATCGCGGTGCGCGACCTGATGAGGTTGAAGGACTGGAAGACCATCCCGACGGTTCGACGGCGGTGCAACGCCAGCGCACGCGGTCCCGCCGCCGCAAGCTCCTCGCCGTCGATGATGATCGTTCCCTCGTCGGGCGTATCGAGACCGCCGAGGAGATTGAGGAGCGTCGACTTCCCCGAGCCGGAGCGCCCGACGATCGAGACGAACTCGCCGGTTCGCACAGAGAGGTCGATACCGCGGAGGACGTGAATGGGGATCGCCCCGCGATGATAGGTCTTCGACAGATTGCGTATCCGGAGGATGTGTTCCAGTGGGAACCCCTTGACGGTGATACCCGTGCGACAGGCTCGGACGTCCTCGCTACGAGGTCCGATGATGCTACCACACAACGAGACGCGGGAGAACGGTCGGAGCCGTCTCCCGCGTCACTCGCGCTGCCGGGAGGAGAGACCTCCGGCCTCGCGCAATCGAATCATGAACACCGCCGGGTTCTGCACGAGATCTACCGGACGGTCCACCACTCCCTCACTCGCCAGTCTGACAGCTCGATGCCTGCCTACGCCCCGGTCTCCCCATCGTCGTTCTTCTTGCTTGTCACGACGAACGTCGCCACAGCCACGCCACCGAACAGGATCGGGAAGAGTCCGGTGGGATTGCCGTTCCTCGCTGTGATGACGATCGTCGCGATGATCGCGATGGCCCACATGATGACGTTCAGATTGACCGAGAGAGTTGAGACCTGGATGTACGACTGCTTCACGGAACCCATCCTCCTGTCGACTGGATCCGACCGCGGCCGGGATCACGGTCGGGCCCGAGGCTCCTCACCGGAGCCGGGCTGCCGCGCGCTATTTCAGAAGCACCATCTTCCTCGACTCACACCCGTCGGAGGACGTGAGCCGATAGAGATAGACACCTGACGCCAGACGCTTCCCGGTATCGCCGCGCCCGTCCCACGCGATCGAGTGCGCGCCCGGGCCGAGTTCACCGGCCAGGAGCGTCCGGACGTGCCGTCCCGCCGCGTCGAAGACCTGCAGCGAAACATCGCCCGCGTACGGCAGTTCGAACGCGATGCACGTGAGCGGGTTGAACGGGTTCGGGTGGTTCGGGAGAAGCCGCGCACGGCTCGCGACCCCCTCGACCGGATCGTCCTCCACACCGGTCGGATAGAGCACCACGCCCTGCACCCACTCCCCTCCCGTCACCATGCCGTCGTCGCACGTTCCGGTCGCGTCCACCACGACCGAGCCGTACCCCTCGTCGAGTCTCCAGTACCCTGCGAGTCCCGGTTCCGTTCCCTCGAGGGTGACGAGCATGTTGTCCGCGATCTCGCCGCCGGTCCTGGCGACGTTCCAGACGCGCACTTCATCGATCACACCTTCGAACCCCATGTTCAGGTCAGGAAGGGTGTTCCCGAGCCCCAGCGGATCCGCCGCATTCGCGGCCACCGCGCCCGACGGCGCGGTCGTGTGGGTCACGACGACCTCCTCGCCGTCGATGTACATCATCGCCGTGCCGACCCCATCGTAGACGACCGCCACGTGCTGCCAGACGTCCAGCACGATCGAGTTCTCGGGGGAACCGGAACCACTTACGGTCGCATCGGCATGGGTGATGTCGAGGAAGAGGCTGTGGTCGTTGCGAGCGAAGTGCCCGCCAACGAGATACAGACTGACCGGCCCCTTCGACAGGATGTGCCCGTATCCGAAGGAACCGAAGGAGAAAGTGCCCCATCCAGATGGGTTGATCCACGCTTCGACCGTGAAGGCTCCAGTCAGCCCGATACCTGCTGCCGCCGGCGTCTCAGTGTGCTCGGTCTCGCCCTCGAACTCCATGCCGCTCGACGCGTCGAACACCCGGACGCACTCGCGTACGATGTACTTCCCGTTCGTGTCGCCCACATCGTATGTGACGAGCACGTCGTAGATGCCCGGCTCGTGGAAGGTCCATTCCGGCTCCGGACCGGTCGCGTCCGTCGACCCGTCGCCGTCGAAATCCCACTCGTACGCGCTCACGGCGAGTGGCGCGGTCACAACGCCGGCGAAACTGACCGTCAGCGGCGCCACACCCGCCGGAGGGTCCGGCGTGATCGCGCAGCTCACAGCGTCGTTCTCGAACCATCGGACGTCCGGGTCCGAACGACCGGCGGCCAGGATGTCGCCGTCGCCATCGTCGTCGACATCGAACGCCCAGCACGTCTGGACGCTATTGAGCGTCCCATCCGCGAGCACGTACTCCGTGAAGTCCATCGCGCCGTCGTTCTCCCACCAGACGACGTCATCGCTCTGCTCACCCCCGCCGCAGATGTCGACGTCGCCGTCGAGATCGAAGTCGCAGGGATCTGCCATGATCATGCCGACGGTCGTGGTCGGTACGTCATACGCGGTGAAGCCTCCCGCGCCGTCGTTCTCCCACCATCTGACGGCGGACGGGTTGTACGCGCCGCACAGCACGTCGAGGTCGTCGTCTCCATCCATGTCGAAGGCGCGGACGCTGTGGGCCCCGGGGAACGAGAGAAGATGCGACGCGAAGTTCTCGTTCCCGTCGTTCTCCCACCACCGCACGCCGCTGTCGAAGTCGTTCGTAAGGAGGTCGATGTCGCCGTCGCCATCGAGGTCGCCGGCGTCGCAGTACTGGCTCGTGATCCCGGAGACGAGCGTGCGGTGGGCGAACTGCATCGCACCGTCGTTCTCGAACCACGCGCTCCCGCCCGCGTTGCCGCAGACCACGACGTCGTAGTCGCCGTCCTCGTCGATGTCGACCGGGAGAGCCGAGTGGGCGTTCCCGAGGATGCCGATCGTGTGCTCCGTGAAGGAGAGCGATCCGTCGTTCTCCCACCACAGCGCGACCGAGCCGCCCCACATCGCCCCGATGACGTCGACGTCACCGTCGAAGTCCAGGTCGATGAACCGCCCCTGGATGGCGCCGTTGACGAGGGTGTCTATCATCGTCGGCGCAGCGAACTCGCCACCGACCCCCTTGATCCAGCAGATGATGTCCGGGGTCGTATCGCTCGTGATGATGTCGGTCCACCCGTCTTCATCGAGGTCGCCGGCCATCGCGAACAGCGACTGACCGAAGTCCCCCGTGATGCCGCGCTCGGCGAACCCGGCGTGCACGGACGGGACCGCGAACGCGAGAAGCGACGCGATGACAACAGCCATTCGGAAACGATGCATAGTCTCCTCCTCATGCTCCTCATGAAGCGGGGGCAGGTCCGGCCTGCCTGTTCGTTCAGCGATGCCGTGGGGCGCGTCCGTCACCTCGGGCTCGCCCCGGACGCAGTGCTGCCGCATCCGCCCCGAAGCACCGGTGAGGCGCCCCCGGCATCCCTTCGATGCCGCTGCGACGGTCGCTCCGCGGGCCCGGAGCTCCGTCGGGATACCGGGGGTCACATCCTGCCAGGGACGGCCTGGAAGGCCGGGACCGAAGCGCGCCGGCGGGGCGGGTCGCCCCCCTTGTAGACGCTTGCCGCCAAGCTGACGCGTTCGAGCCCGGCCGTTTCCAGAGCCGCCGGTGCCGTGATGAACTCCGACAGGAACGGACTTCCCCCCATGTGCGTCGCCTTCTTGTCCAGCGCGTACAGGATCCGTCTGTCGGTCATCACGAGCACAACCTCCTGTGACACTTGCGGAGCGCCGCTCCTCTCGCATCGTGCGCGGCGCGCTACGTCTCTATGTCCTTCTTCGGTATTCCCCATCCGAAGGTCTTGTTCAGGTCACCGTAGCCCGGCAGCGTGTCTGCTCCGAACTTCCGGCTCAGCGAGCGCATGTACTCGCGCATGTCCTCGGCCGAGACATCGCCGTCGGCCAGCTGCTTCGTGACACCGGCAAGCACGAGGTCGGAGATGATGTAGATCCCGTAGGCCCACGACAGCATGACGCTGTCGCTCCAGAACGCGTCGTGCACCCGGCCGCCGTCGCGGTCGATGAACGCCATCAGGTGCTGGCGGCCGTCGACGAAGACGACGAGCACGTCGACCGGCCAGTCCGTCCAGAGACTCGGCAGCTGCGCCCGGTCGATGACGGTCGCGCCGTCGATCTCGGTCGGCTCGTAGACCTCGGCGAACACGTTGATGCCGCGACCGACGGCCTGCTCGATCGCCCCCCTGAGCTGCGCGAGCGGACCCGGGTAGAGATCGATGTAGGCCGTCTGCTCGGCGACGGCGAGCATGCGGCGAGCCCGCTCGTAGACCTGGTCGAGCGAACTCAGACGGTAGATGCTCCCTCCTCCCGCCTGCGGCCGGATGAGTGAGCGAACCTCGTTGAGCGCGAGAGCCTTCCGGTCCTGGAACCCTCGCTCCATCTGGTCGAGCAGTTCCTCCGGCGGGACCGCCGTGCAGAGCCGGAGTTCTCCCTCCGACACGAGAACGGCACCCTTCGCCGCGAGTCCCTCGACCGCCTGGTAGACGTTGGTCTTCGACCGACCGATCGCCTTCGCGATCCGATACCCGGTCGACGGAGGATTCTCGAGCAGATAGACGTAGATCTCCGCTTCGAGACGTGAAAGCCCGAGGTGCTCGAATGCGTCGACCGCGAGTGTGTGGCTCATGGGACCCCCTGATCGCGCTCCGGAGCCGCTGAAGCGGTGGTGCTCTCCAGTACCACCATGTCCGGACCGCCAGCAATGCCCCCAATCATAGGCCTGTCAGCCGTGTCGCTGGGGGCTCGCCGCCCTCGCGCCCTTCCGGAGCCGAGGTCCTTCGGGGCGCTGCGCCTGGCACACGCCGAGCGCCGGGCAGCACAGTATCTGACATCTCATTCGTTCGGAGCGTTGAACCCGAAAGAACGCGGTGTTCACGACCCGCCGTTCAGTTTCGCCTCTACTCCCTGTCCTCTCCCTCGTCCAAACCGTCCTCGACGATCCACGCCGGGACCCGGCCCGCCTTCGCCATGATCCTCAGGAGCTCTGGCATGCTGTCGAACTGGCGCATGCACGTGTCGTACTCCTCGCGCGTGAGCTCCTTCGTCCGCGGATGGCAGTAGACGATCATCGCGGGACCCGTCGCGAGCAGGTGCCCGACCTTCTTGCACGGGAAGTCGTCGCAGAGCGAGCAGCTCTCGACGCCGCGCTCGATCGCGCATGGCCGCGCCTCGCACGACGTGTCGGCGAGCCGTCCGTCCGCGCGACATCCGTCGCACCGGACGTTCTCGACGGTGTACGACTCGTGACCGAAGATCTTCCGCCACCCGTCGACAAGACGCTTCCGGACCTCCGGATCATCCGACCGAGCCCCGCAGAGATGACACCGATACCCGCAGTAGCCGATCATCTTCTCCATCGTGACCTCCCCGATCGCTCGTCCAACCCTACCAGTGCCGCTCGGACAGGAACGCCTGGATGCTCGCGTTGAGATCGAGCACGAACCCGTGCTCCGGATGGTACGAGTAGTCCGCCGCCTGCGCATCCTCGGGGAGCAGCGTCCCCTGGAACCCTCCCTCGTCGATGAACAGCGACAGGCTCGTCCCGCCGTGATAGTCGTTCCCCCCGGCGCGGCCGACACCCGGTGGGTACCGGTAGTCGTCGTCACCGCCGCGGTCGATGAAGAAGCAGGCGCTGTTGTGTGCCGACGCGCCGAGCGAGAAGAACCCGCCCCCGTCGTACGAATCGTCACCCGCCTCATCGATGAAGAGCGTGACCGACTCATCCCAGGCCAGACCCTGCGCCACGCCCTGCCGAGTCGTGTAGCGGTCGTTCCCGCCGAGCTCGAGGAACACACCGACTGCCTGGTGCGCGCAGAAGCCCTGGTTGTACCGCGAGCCGATGTAGAGGTCGTCCTCGCCGCCGCCGGCTGCCAGGACGCCCATCCCGTAGTAGTAGCCGCCGCCCTGCGAGAAGTTCCCGGCCTCCATCCGGTCGCTCCCCCCGGCGTCGAGGAGCATCCCGAGACCGCCGGACGCCAGCGTCCGGAACCCCATCCCGCAGCCCTGCGACCAGGCGTCGAAGATCCCCTCGTCTCCGTACCCGGTCGGGTAGAGTCCCTTCGCGTAGTACTCGTCGTCGCCGCCGCGGTCCGCGAGCAGACCGATGCCACCGGCGAGACCACACGCCTGGACGTGGCAGTCGCCCTCGTAGCGGTCGCTCCCCTCGCCGTCGAGCAGCAGGCCCACGCCGAAGAGCCCGACGCCCTGGCAGAACGTCCGGCCGCGATAGACGTCATCACCCGCAACGTCGTGGAGCCAGCCGACACCCAGGTAGCCCGTTCCCTGCGCCCATCGGATGCCGATGTACTGGTCGTCGCCCGCGAGGTCGAGCACCGCACCGATGCCGAGGCACCCACTCCCCTGGCAGCCGGCCGTCGTCGACTCGTAGGCGTCGTTCCCCGCCGCATCCACCAGGATCGAGACGGGCACGTCCCACCCGGTCGATCCGCCGGCGCTGCCCGTGTAGAGGTCGTCCCCACCGACGTCGAGCAGGAACGCCACGCCCTCCTCCCGGTGCCAGTCGTCGCCTGACCCCGTGATGAGGATGCGTCCGTGCGCGGTCTGCCGCTCCGCGAGCACAGGACGGTCGAGCGAGTCGCGCATCGCAGCCGTCACCAGTTCGGCCGCGCCCGCGACCCACGCCGGGTTCGCCAGCGTCGCAACGACACCCGCGCACTCCATCAGCGCCCCGTCGTCGACGCGCGCGGCGAGGTCGAGGATGCGCTTGTTGCGCCGGAAGCGCTCGCGGTCCTCGTCGAAGTGAATGTAGGTCCGACCCGTGAACGCGTCCGAGAGGTCCCAGCGGTGCTCGGCGAGGAACGCGCGCTCCACGTCGGTGACCGCCGCGAATGCGATCGCGTGGTACCCGGCGGCCCTCTCCAGCGCGGCCTCGACCGAATCCAGAAGCCTCTCGACGGCCGCAAGCCGAGCGGCCACGTCCGCTCCCGTCCCGAGGACCGGGACACTCTCCGCGTTCGCGTCGGGCAGAGCCCGAGCCGTCTCGGACATGGGTACGAGCACGTCGGTCGAGACGTCGAGCAGCCCACCCGCGTCGTCGGACGCGTCGAATGCAGCGACAAGCTGTCGGATGACGCTCTCCAATCGGAAGGGATCGCGGTGGACGTAGACCATCGTCTCAAGACGGTGCGGATCGCTCCCGAGGTGACAGCGCGCCAGACGCTCCAGCAGATCCTCGGTGTCGCGCCTGACATCGAACTCGCCGACGAGCGACCAGACGGCGGCGGTCTGCTCCGCAACCGCGTAGTGCGCGCCGCGCTCGATCTCGCGGTTCGTCCTCGGAGCCGGCCACTGAGCCTCGGGCCTGAGCCCCAGAACGACGGGAAGCAGCTTGACGACGCGCTCGACCGAGACCGTCGCCCGCAGATCGTCGCCCGGCTCGAGGACCGACACGACGCGCTCGGGCTCCTGCCAGAACACGACCCCGCTCTCGACGTCCTCGACCGACTCGGGGCCGCTCGTCTCGAACCCGCGCGCGACCGCGTCCCGGATGACGAGCAGCGGGAACAGCGTCCCAGCCTTCCTTCCCTTGAGACGCGCTGAGAAGACAGCGCGCGCACTGTCCGCCGGACAGACGAACGGGCGACCGACGGCCGCCGCGATGACGTCACCTTCGAGCAGTCCGCCCCGTTCGGCGGGCGAGTCGGGGAACACGACCGTCACGCGGAGGCCGACACGGGCTCCCGCGAGCAGCTCCCTTCCCCAGACCCCCTCGGGCACGACCGGCAGCTCGTCGAGCGCCTCGGTGTAGATGCCGAGCCAGCCCCGTCCGTCGGTCACAGGTCTCTGCGGATCAGGAGCCTGCCCGGACGCCGGAGTCGCGGCGGGAGGGAGCAACGCCTGTGTGAGCAGGAGCAGCGTCGCGACGGACAGGGACTTCGCCACCGTAGCGCGCCGAACCGCCGTTCTCGATCTCATGGAACCTCCCCGTCCGTGCTGCCGCCTCGTCATGGCTTCGACCAGTCCGGGTCGTCAAACCGCTGGACCTCAATGAGGTATCCGTTCGGGTCCCGGAAGAAGCAGTGGTAGATGCCGTACTCGGCGTTCGCGGCCGGCTGCTTCTCGAACGGTACGCCGGCGACACGAAGCCGCTCGTACCAACCATCGACGTCGTCGGTGACGAGCGTCAGGATGACGCCGGCGGGCCTCCCCGCCTCCGCCCGTCCGCAGAAGCCGAGGTAGGCGTCGTGCGCCGTCCGGTAGATGCGGCATCCGCCCTGGTCGAGCGTCAGCTCGAGCCCGACGGTCTCCTCATAGAAGCGGGCCGTCGTCGCGAGGTCCTTCGTGTAGCAGAACGTGATCTGCGCGTCGAACAGGTCCATTGCGCCCCTTTCGGTCATGGTCAGCGACCGCGCCTATCGGATCGAAAGCTCGAGTCCGTACCGGTCGACATCGAAACACACGCTCGCGCTGAAGTGCGCAGGGTCCCGCACCCACGGAAGATACGCCTCCATCTCATCGAGGTGGCCGCGGGCAGTGGTGTCGTGCGCGATGACCCATGCGTCCGGCGCGAGCTTGTGGTAGTACCGTTTGAGAAGCTCAAGGTAGAGGAACTCCGAGCCGTCATCGGGCTTCGCCTCGAGGTAGAGCATGTCGATCGGGCCCTCGATCCGGTCAAAGACCTCACGGCCGTCGCCGTCGATGATGGCCACGGCGTCGCTGTTCGGGAGCGATGCGAAGTTCGTTCTGGCCTTCTCGCACATCGCCGCGTTGACGTCGACCCCGTAGATCCGTTCGGCCCGATACTCCGGCGTCGGCCCGACCGCAGGCCCGGCGAAGTACGCGAGCGTGTACCCCCAGAAGCACCCGAGCTCCACGAGAATCTTCGGCCGCTTCGCGGCGGTCAGCGCGTAGACGAGCCGTTCCATCACATCGCTGAAAGAGGTCCAGGACCCATCGAACGCCGCGATGCGCTTCCGCATGTCGAGGAACGCGTCGCGATCGTACGCGCCGGCATCGGCGGCGAGCAGCCCGTTCGAACGGAGCAGATCGAGCGCGCTGTCGATGCACTGCTCCTCGTCCGGCGCGTGCCCCAGCATCATCAGCAGATCGTAGTCCCGGTAGGCGACCTCCCGCCGCAGGCCGCCCTCGACGTCATCGGCGAACCGGGCCTCGGGGTGGACCCATCGCTTCTCTCGGAGATAGCCGAGAGCCTTCTCGATCGCCTCGGGCGAGTGCGTGAATCGCAGTTGCTTCATCAGCGTGTCTCCCGGGTTCCGCGCTGGTGGCCGCCGGCCGCCGGTTCTCGCCGTTCTCGTTGGCGGGCTAGAGCAGCCGTTCCTGGAACCGTTCGATGGTGAGGGGCGCCGAACCCTCGTAGTGGTTGTTGACATTGACATAGACATTCACGCCGCGGCCGAGCAGATCCTTCGTCACGCCGGCGATCGCGGACAGCTCGTCGTCCTTCGGCGCGACGATCCGGTCCCAGACCTTCCCCGTATGCTTCTCGATCCCCTGACGGTTCGGACCGTGCAGCCGGACGACGACCGTGTCGTGTTTCGCCAGCTCGTCGCGCCAGGCGATGTAGAGCTCAACGATGGACGGCATGTAGTAGCCCTGCAGCAGCACCGGGACGACCCGATGCTTCTCGAGGACCCCGAGGAGAGCCGCGTTGATCCACTTCGGGTTCCTGAGCTCGACCCCGAACCGGTACCCGTGCGGGAGCGACTCGAGGAACGGATCGAGCTTCTCCAGAAACGTCTTCTCCGACTTGATCTTCTGGCGATTGAGATACTCGAACTGGAACATCACGGGCCCGAGCGTGTCGCGCATGGGATCGAGCGTCCCGAGAAAGCGTTCGACGAGGTCGAGCGAGAGGAAGTGTGGGTTCGGATCGAGCGGATGCATCTTCGACTTGCGGTAGTGATGCGTCAGCGTGATGCTGTTCGGAGCCTTGGCGGTGAACCGGAAGCCGTCGGGAACAGCCGCTCGGTAGGCCGCGACGGCGGCCGCGTCCGGCATCTTCACATGGTGGCCCTTCCCGAGCGACCAGAACCACTGGTCGACCTCCACCGTGTCGTACTTCCGCGCGTACTCCGAGAGGAAGTCGATGCCGTCCGGGGCGGAGTAGACCAGCCCGGTCCACGATCGGTACTTCCAGCTGCACGTCCCGATCCGGAGCTCCGCCACGGTCACCTCGCCGGTCCGGCTGTATCATGCCTGGTCGCGAACATCGTCCTCGTCCTGGTCATGTTCGGAAACGTCGCCTGTCGGCGCGGGCGTCTCTGCGAGCGGGAAGATCTGCCGCCGTCGCCACGTCCCATCCTCGTGCGTCATCAGCGCGACCTCGCGGACCTCGACCTCGAGGGCCTCGCCGCTCATCCGCGCCTCGACCTCGGTGCAGATCCGCGCGAGTTCCTCCGGATCCTCCGCGTGCGCGATGGTCAGGTGCGGATCGGGCCGCTCGACCGTCCCCCCGTACGGCCGGTACTCCGGGTACCGTTCGCATGTGGCCGCCGTGAGAGCGTCGATCTGCTCTCGCGGCTCCGGCACGAGGAACAGCACGTCCGCGAACTGCCCCAGTCGCGCCAGCCGGAACGTGAACCGCGGGATCTCCGAGTAGAGCTCCCAGAGCTCGGTCATGAGCTCCTCGCGGATCTCGTCGACCTCGACGAACGGAAACAGCACCGTGACGTGCGCCGGCATCCCGAGCGGCGCGACGGGGTCGTACCGCTGCCTGAAGCCGCCCACGATTTCCTCCGCCTGTGACACCTCGATGACAAGGGCCGATGTCCCCCGTACCCTCACGCGACCTCCTCGTCGTCGAACTCCCAGTCGCGCTCGTACGGCGCCAGGCAGCCGAAGCCGGCCTCCTTGAACGCCGCGAGGATCGACTCGTTGAAGACGGGCATCATGTCGGCACGGTAGTGCAGACCGAAGTATCGCTGTGCCATCGTGAGATGCCCGCGCTCGCCGATCTCCACGAGCATCTCGGCGGCCTCGTCGTCACCGTGTACGCGCCGCACCACCTTCTCGAGCGTCGCGATGCGCTCCGGGTGCGCCTCGATCCTGGCGTGATCGTACTTCTCGTCGTAGACCGCACGGAGTTCATCGTCGGGAAGCTCCGCGTACTTCTCGTCGTGGACGAACACCGCCGGCGGCAGCTTCTTCCGCGGCGCGGGTCGCTTCTTCGGATACCCGAGGCTCAGCAGCACCACCGGGAAGACGCCCTCCGGCAGCTCGAGCATCCGCCGGATATACGTGAAGGTCGACATGATGCTCCCCACGTAGACCGATCCCAGTCCCAGTGCGTCGGCGGCCGTGCAGATGTTCTGCGCGGCGATGATCGTGTCCTGAAGCGCGATCCAGAAGGACATGAAGCTGTCTCTGGCCGAGAACGGCGCGCCCTCCAGTCTTGCCCACCGCTCGAGCCGGTGGTAGTCGAGACAGAACATCAGCGCCACAGGAGCCCGGGAGATGAACCGTTGCCCGCCACACATCTCGGTGAGACGGTCCTTCGTTGTCTGCTCGCGGACGGCGACGATCGAGTACGGCTGCAGATTGCCCCCCGTCGGCGCGTGGGCCGCCGCCCGCATCAGCGTCTCGAACACGTCGTCCGGGATCGGCGTGCTCTCGAAGTCGCGTACGCTCGCGCGGCCGAGCAGCAGCTGGATCGTCTCGTTCTCGTGGTCTCCGCCTTCGCCGGCCGGGCCGTGGTGCGATGGCATGGGCTTCTTGTCGGTCATCGCGCCTCCGTGTCCTTCCAGATAGCCGCCGGGATCCGTCGATGGAGCGCCCGGCTGGTCCTCTTTCAGTGTCGCCGCGTCGCGGGCCAGTAGAGGGCCTTCGCCCGCGTCGGATCATCCTGCTTGTCGTAGATATCCTCAATGCCGATGCTCAGCGAGTCGGCGTGGTCCCACGTATTGCCACGTGCGAAGAGCGTGTCGCAGTCGGCGGCGAGCAGCTCGACGGCGAGATCGTAGTCGGCGTTCCCGATCAGGACGTTCCCCCCGTCCGAACGGTACCACCCCCGAGGCAGCACGGAGGCGCCCGTCGGCCGGACCGCTCCGAGGGCGCGCGCGCGGCCCGAACCCAGCCCCAGACTCGTGCGGGTACACACCCTCACGCCGGCGCCTCCGTTGTCGGCGACCGTGTTCGCCTCCAGAGGAAGCCAGGTCTGGTCGGGGGTCACCTCGGGATGGGCGTAGAGCGCCACCCCGTCCCCGACGCAGTCGTGGACCGCATTGCTGTCGACGGGGGCCGAAACGGAGATGACGGCGATCCCGGTCTCCGAGTCGGAGACGGCATTGTCGCTGACGGCGCCGATCGCGAGACCGCGCACGTAGATGCCGTATGCGCCTCCTGAGATCTCGTTGCCCCGCACTCCCTGGATCGATGTCCCGTCGACGAAGATCGCGGCCGCCGAGAGCGTGTCGTGCGGCGCATCGATGCCGGACCACGCCGCGTAGGGAACGGTCACCGTGTTGCCCATGACGGGTCGCGAGAGCGCCACGGCGTAGACGTGGATCCCCGTCCCGACCGTCGAGCGGGTCACCGCATTATCGTGTATCCCAACGGATGCCGAGCGGCCGTGAAACCGAAGCGTCCCGTCGCTCACGGTGTTCCCGGTGATCTCGGCCGCTATGCTCCGCCCTCGGACGAACAGGTCCCCGTCCGTCACGACGTTGTCAGAGACATACGCCGTGTCGACCGATACACCGGAGACGGTCAGGCTGTCACCGCCCACGGTGTTGCCGACCGCACGCGTCCCGCGCGAGAGCGTGCTGAGCAGCGAGAGGGAGCCGGCGACATCACAGTCCTCAGCTCGCTGCTCCGTGTACGCCGCAACGGACCAGACCTCGGCGTCACCGCCGATCGTACAGCCCTCAAGCGCGAGATCGCCCCTGGCGGCGATGCCGACGAGCCGGACGCCGCCGCCGATCCCGCAGTCGCGGATCGCGCAGTCCGCCTTGACGGCTCCGCCGCCGAGGTAGACGTCACCCGCGATCTCGCAATCCTCGACAAGCCGGTAGTGGAGCGAATCCACGAGAGCAACGCTGTCGGCCAGGCCATCGAGCAGGCACCCTCGGACCTCGTAGGCGCACCGGGAAGCGGCAGACGTGTCCTGAAGCGTGTACACGGACGCGCAGGCGAGGCTCTCCACGAGCACGGGCGAAGCGGACGTGTCCGCGGCGAGCGCGAAACCGACGCCGAAGGTCGTCAGGGTCCTTCCGGCTCCGACGATCTCGACGGCGTGACCTACCTCGATGTCGTTCTGATCGTCGTAGCTTCCAGCCGCCAGTACGATGCGGTCGCCGTGCCCGGCGATGTCGAGCGCCTCGCCAATCGTGTCGAACGGATTGTCGCGGGTACCGTGCTCCTCACCCGCGAACGCCGGGTCGACGTAGATGGTATCTCCGACCGTCGGAGGGTCATCATCATCGGTTCCGGCCGGGCTTCCGCTGCCGGAACAGCCGCTCGTCGATACGAAGCCGGCGCAAAGAGCCACCGCGATGCAGACGAGGACCAGAACCGCTCCTACACGTGACGTTCTCATGGAAGCTCCTCGGATGAGGTTGTGAGAAGCTGGCCGATGGCCACATTGTGAGGGTTTCGCGGACACCATTCAAGAGCCGCTCTGGGTAGGCGGCCCGATTCATGATAGAATGAAAGGTATGAACGCGCGAGCCCACGTGGCCGTCCTGGCCCTCCTCCTCTCGATGCTCTGCCAGCCCGTCTGCGCCACGTCGCTCCGCGAAGCGTACGAGGCGTCCGGACCCGGCGGCGGGTACGACAAGCTCGTCACGCTCGAGACCGGTGAGGTCTACACGGGCGGACTTCTCATCGGACCCGTCCTGTCCCCGAGAAGTTGGCTGCTGGACGGCGAGACCGGGCTCGACGTCAGGATCGAAGGCAACGGCGCCATCCTCGACCTCCAGGGCGAACAGCTCTGTATCTCCTACTGCAGCAACCGCCTGGACATCGAAGACTGCGTCATTCTCAACGGCAACGTCCGCTTCCGCGGGATCGACACGTTCGACCACTACGAGATCCCAACAGGGTCAGTGCGCTACTGCACGTTCTACAGACCGCACGACTACGGCGTGAGACTGCAGGGCACGGGCTCGGGGGTCACGCTCGAACGGAACATCGTCGTCGATGCGCTCGAGACCGGTTCCGACTTCCTCTACATCAACGGCTGGTCGAACGACTGGCTCCCGACAGGGGCGAGCTTCGCACCGAGCGTCCAGATCGGCCTGTACGGGCACGCGACCATCCGCGACAACTGGACCTACCACGCCGATCATCACGCGAACTCCGACTCGCTCAGGCACTTCTGCTTCCTGTGCGAGTACGGCTGAGTCATTCCGACGCCCTGGCCGGAGGCCGGGCAGTGGCCGAACAACAACGTCGTCGGGATCGATCCTCAGCTGTCCGACCCGGGCAAGCTGGACTTCACGCTGAAGGACGGTTCGCCAGCCGTCGGGTACGGGTGCCAGACGTTCGCCGCCTCGCCGCCGCGCGCGACGGGCGAGATGCAGGACGGTGCGTTCGCCTCGCGCCGGAGCTTCGGCCCAGCCTCCGACCGGGCGCCTGACACCTCCCCTGCCCGAACAGCTCGCAGCCTCATGACGGTGGCCGGGGACATCGCGATGGACACGGTCTGGGACGCCGACACCGTGCGCGTTACCGGAGACATCGCGGTCCTGCACCCGGCAACGCTCACGGTCGCCGCCGGCGCGAGGGTTGTGTTCGAGGACCACAACACCCTGACGGTGCACGGACGACTCCTCGCCATCGGAACCTCGTGCGATCCCATCCTCTTCACGGCGGACGAGCCGGGTGCGTACGCGGCCGACTCGACGACCGCCGGGTCGTGGGGTGGCATCCGCTTCCCGTGGACGCGGGCGGACACCGGGGAGTCCAGACTCGAGTGGTGCACGCTTGAGCACGCGAAGGGCGTGACCGGGGATGCCCTCGGCGGGGCGATCACGGTGGCGGGCTTCTCGAATCTCCTGGTCCGCAACTCGGTGTTCCGGTCGAACACGGCCGTCTACGGCGGCGCCGTCGCCTGTACGCATCAGGCCTCGCCGTGGTTCGTGAACTGCCGATTCGAGGGCAACACCACGCTCTGGCACGGCTCGGCCGTCTACGCAGAGTACGGCTGGCCGAGACTCGTTGCGTGCACGTTCGCGGGCAACGTCGTGGACAACGGCAATCAGTACGAGCGCACGGGCGTCATCCACAACCACATCGGCAAACCCATCACAACCGGTTCGGTGATCTGGGACAATGTGTCGCCTTACTACCTCCCGGGCGAGGTCGTGGAGTGCAAGCCGTTCTACACGACGTACTCGTGCATCGAGGAAGGGCTTGAGGGAACGGGGAACATCGACACCGATCCGCTCTACGCGGGGCTCGCGTTCGGCGACCTCTCACCGGTCCCGTGGTCACCGTGCGTCGACGCCGGACCACCTGACACCGCGCTGCTCCGCCTTCCCGCGACCGACCTCTCGGGTGCGCCGCGCGTCGCGGGCGACCGGGTCGACATGGGATGCTACGAACCGGCGGTCGTCACCGGGATCGCACCCGAGACGACGGCGCTCGCGCTCGCGCCGCCATCGCCGAACCCGTCACGGGACGAATGCACGCTCTCCTTCACGCTCGCGGCCGACGCGGACGTCGAGCTCACGCTCCACGACGTGGCCGGGCGCCGCGTCCGGGTCCTCGGAAACGGACGGCGGACCGCCGGTGGGCACAGCATTCGATGGGACGGCAGAAACGAATCGGGCGACCGGGTCGCCGCGGGGATCTACTTCGCCAGACTCTCGGCCGAGGGGCTCGGGACGGCGTGCGGGAAGATCGTCCTCATTCGCTAGAGACGCCGGACGGCCGCGGGAACAAAGACAAGACGAGGCGCCGCGCACCGCGCGACGCCTCATCTGGTTTCACGGCCCATCGGTCGGGCTTCAACCCGTCGATCGGGCTCTCGACCCACTCAACCGGCTACTCCCCAAGTACCTCTCTGACGAGCGCCGGGAGCACCTCCCCCGCCTTTCCCTGCAGGAAGATGTCGGTGTAGTCGTTCGTGTAGGTCGACGGGATCGTGTTGATCTCGATGATCGGCTTCCCGACACGCTTCGCAGCCAGCGGCACGTGCGCCGCGGGAAGCACCTCGCCCATCGTGCCGACGACAAGCGCAAGTGACGCCGACTCCGCGGCGTCGAACGACGCCTGCGCGACGTCCTCGGGAATCGGCTCGCTGAAGAAGACGAAGTCCGGCTTGAGGACTCCGCCGCAGGCGCCGCACGATGGCAACGGCGCATCGAGGTCGGCGTACTTGCGTTCGTAGGTCGTGCCGCACTTGAGGCAGTGCAACGTCTCCGTGGTGCCGTGGAACTCGAGCACGCCCCGGCTGCCGGCCGCCTGATGCAGTCCGTCGATGTTCTGAGTCACGACGGCGCGCACGAGCCCGGCCTTCTCGAGTTCGACGATCGCGCAGTGCGCGGCGTTCGGCTGCGCATCCAGGATCGCATCGAAGAACAGCTCCTTCACGACCGGCCAGCACACGTCCGGCTCGCGCATGAACCGACCGAGTTCGATGTAGCTCGGATCGTGCGACTCCCACAGCCCGTCGGGACCCCGGAAGGGTGGAACACCGCTTTCCACGGAGATACCGGCGCCCGTGAAAACGAGGATGTTCCCCTTCGTCCGGATGAGTGCCGCCGCCTCCCTGAGCGCGGCCATGTCCAGCGTGTTCTCCTGCGTCATCGTCTAGCCCTTCTTCTGCGACTTCTGGATCCTGCCCCAGGTGTCCCGGAGTCCGACCGACCGGTTGAACACGAGCGTGTCGGGCGTGGAGTCGACGGAGTCGACCGTGAAGTACCCCTTCCTGAGGAACTGATACGGCACCCCCGGCTCCGCGCCGCGGAGCCCCGGCTCGACCATGCAGCCGGTGAGCACCACGCGCGACTCCGGGTTGAGCGCGTCCGAGAAGTCGAACGTCCTCGATGGGGCCGCCCCGTCTCCCGCGCACGTTCCGCAGGATGCCTCGTCGAGCGGCTCGCCGTCGACCGAGATCTCCGTCCCGGACTCTGGCTCTTCCTCCGGCACGTCTTCGCGCAGCAGGTGGTCGAACAGCCGCACCTCCGCCGGGACGGCGTGCGCCGCCGACACCCAGTGGAGCGTGCCCTTCACGCGCCGCCCGTCGGGCGCGTCGCCGCCCCTGGTCTCCGGATCGTAGGAGCACCGGAGCTCGACGATGTTGCCCGAGTCGTCCTTGACGACGCCGGTGCAGGTCACGAGGTACGCGTGCTTGAGCCGCACCTCGCGCCCCGGAGACAACCGGAAGAACTTCTTCGGCGGGTCCTCCATGAAATCGGCCCGCTCGATGTAGACCTCGCGCGAGAACGGGAGCATTCGCGTACCGTCGGCTTCGTTCTCGGGGTTGTTGACGGCCTCGAATTCCTCGACCTGCTCCTCGGGGTAGTTCTCGATGACGACCTTCACGGGATCGAGCACCGCCATCACCCGAAGCGCCCGGCGGTTGAGGTCCTCGCGCAGGCAGTGCTCGAGCAGCTCAACCTCGATGGTCGTCGGCGTCTTCGCGACCCCGACCCGGCCGAGGAAGTCGCGGATCGCCTCGGGCGTGTAGCCCCGGCGCCGCATTCCCGCGAGCGTCGGCATCCTCGGGTCGTCCCACCCCGACACGTGCCCGTTCTCGACCAGCGACAGGAGTCTGCGCTTCGAGAGGATCGTGCGCGTGATGTTGAGCCGCGCGAACTCCAGTTGCTGCGGATGGAACACGCCGAGCTCGTCGAGGAACCAGTCGTAGAGCGCCCGATGGTCCTCGAACTCGATGGAGCAGTTCGAGTGCGTCACGCGCTCGATCGAATCCGACAGGCAGTGCGTGAAGTCGTACATCGGGTAGATGCACCACGCGTCCCCGGTCCGGTGATGGCTCGCGTGCAGGATCCGGTACATCACGGGATCGCGCATGTTGATGTTCGGGCTGGCCATGTCGATCTTCGCACGAAGCGTGCGCGCCCCGTCGGGGAACTCGCCCGCGCGCATCCGTGCGAAGAGGTCGAGGTTCTCCTCGACCGACCGGTCGCGGTAGGGGCTTTCCTTCCCCGGCTCCGTCAGCGTCCCGCGGTACTCTCGCATCTCGTCCTGCGACAGATCGCAGACGTAGGCCTTCCCGAGCTTGATCAGCTGGACGGCGTAGTCGTAGAGCTGCTCGAAGTAGTCCGAGGCGTAGTAGAGGCGGTCGTCCCAATCGAAGCCGAGCCAGCGGATGTCCTGCTGGATCTGCTCGACGTAATGCGTCTCCTCCGTGCACGGGTTCGTGTCGTCGAACCGGAGGTTGCAGAGCCCCTTGTACTCCTCGGCGATGGAGAAGTTCAGGTTGAACGCCTTCGCGTGACCGATGTGAAGGTAGCCGTTCGGCTCCGGGGGAAACCGCGTCTGCACGCGGCCGTCGTACCGCCCCGACGCGAGGTCCTCCTCCACCTTCGCCCGCACGAAATCGAGCCCCTTCTTCTCCTCAGGATTCGTCACCCGGTCTGCCCCATGATGTAACCCTCCTTTGCCTTCGAGCTGCTCCCGTGAAGTGCGTGTCCGTCCGCCGCGGCGGACGGACCGCCTACGCGTCCGAAGGACGCGCGTCGCCTACCGGGCGGCCGCTATGGCTCGAGACTGCCAACCGCCGCCTCGACCGCGTCGAGGATCTCGCACGACTTCACGAGTTCCTTCATCACCGTGTGATCCGGGTAGAGCGGACGGTCGATGTCGAGGAACTCGACGTGCTTCCGAACGACGTCGTGCGCGACCGACGTGCCCTTCCCCATCTCGAACTCCCGGAAGTCCATCGCCTGCGCCGCCGCCATGAACTCGATGCCCAGAACGCCGTAGGCGTTATCGATGATCTGGTGGTTCTTGATGGCCGTGTTCATGCCCATCGAGACGAAGTCCTCCTGATCGGCGGCCGCCGGGATCGACTGGATGCTCGCCGGAACCGAGAGGATGCGCTGCTCGACGATGAGACTGTCGGCCGTGTACTGCGAGAGCATCATGCCCGACATCATCCCGGCGCCCTTCGTGAGGAACGACGGGAGACCCACCGAAAGCGCCGGATTCGTCATCCGGTTCAGCCTCCGCTCGGACAGCACGCAGATCATCGTAATGGCTGCGCCCGCCATGTCCATCGGCAGACAGACCGGCGACCCCTGGAAGTTGGCGCCCGTGAGCGTCAGCTTGAACTCGGGGAAGAATATCGGGTTGTCTCCGACGCCGTTGAGCTCGACCTCGACCTGGCTCCTGGCGTACGCCACCGCGTCGTGCGCGGCGCCGATGACCTGCGGGGTCGACCGCATCGAGTAGGCGTCCTGAACCTTCATCTTGAGACGTCCCTCGGCCACGTCGCCGCCGGCCATGCACTTCATGAGCGCGTTCGCCGTGCGGACAGCGCCCTTGAACCCGCGGATCTTGTGGAGCCGCTCGTCGTACGGCTTCGTGTTCGCCATGAGCGCTTCGAGCGACATCGAACACGCGATCTCGGCCTGCTTGAGGATGCGGTTCATGTCGTAGACGTGGATCGCGCTCATCGCCGTCAACAGATTCGAACCGTTGATCGTCGCGAGTCCGTCGCGCGCCTGAAGACCCGGGACCGGAATGGCGGCACGCTCGAGCGCCTCGCTGCCCGGAAGCAGCTCGCCTTCGTAGTACGCGTGCCCCTCGCCCATCATCAGAAGCGCGATCTGGCTCATCGGCGCCAGGTCGCCGCACGCGCCGACCGAACCCTTCTGGCAGACGAACGGCGTGACGCCCTTGTTGAGCATGTCGACGAGCGTCTGCGTGATCTCGGGGCGGCAGCCGGAGTTGCCGTGACAGTGCACGTTGATCCGTCCGACCATCGCGCCGCGAACGTACTCGATCGGGGCCGGGTCGCCGATGCCGGCCGCGTGGTTGTAGATGAGGTACTTCTGGAACTGCTTGACCTGATCGTCGTCAAGAACGACCTCGGAGAACTCGCCGATGCCCGTGTTGACGCCGTACATGATCTCGTGCGCCTCGATCTTCTCCTCAAGCATCGCGCGACAGATGTTGATCCGCTCGATGGAGTCCTTCGAGATCTCGACCTTCTCACCGTGACGAGCGATCGCGACGAGCTTCTCGACTGTGAGTCCACTTCCATCCAGAACGATAGCCATTGATCCGCTCCTGACATGCTGCGATCCGGGAAAGCCTCGCGTCCCCGAGACGGCGGAGCAAACACTCCGACCGACGCGGGGTCGTTCATGAATACGTTCCAACGATTCTCTCAGGGCGTGACAGCGCGGGCAAGACCTAACTCGGCCGGCAGAGGCCGAGCGACGCTCAGATGGCGGCCTCGGGCCGCGGTCCCGGCGACCGCGGCGGCTCAGACCCGGCCGAAGACGTGAATACTCGAAGACATGACCCCCGGCTCGAACTCGGAGCCGCGGAAGTTGCCGAAGCTCTCGACGAGGGCGAAGCCCCGCTCGTCGTGGATCGTGACGCAGTCCTCGAACGTCATCGGGTGGAGCGTGACGGAGCCCTCGAACAGCGCCTCGTCGCCCCGGCGGAGCCGCGTGGCGAACTCCGTCCCCTCCGCGGCGATGGCCGGATAGCGCCGCTCGAAGATCACGGCGCCGCCGTCGATCTCGACATCCGGGAAGCGGTACGAACTCCTGGTCAACAGGTAGTCCCAGTTGACGAACTGAAGAACCCACGGAGCCCCCGGCTCGGCCAGACCGGCGAGTGCCGCCACGAACCGCTCGAATGCCGCGCGGTCGACGTGCGAGGCGACGTTGCCGATGCAGAACGCCCCGGCGATCGGGCCCTCGAGGTCGCCGACATCCCCCATCCCCGCAACGCGGAGATCGATGTCCGGGTACCGCCGGCTCGCGCGGGCGATCATCGCGGGATCGGGGTCGATCCCGACCGGAGTCCGTCCCGTCGCGGCGAGGCGGGCGCAGTAGTCACCGGTCCCGCATCCGACGTCGAGCACGCGTCCGCGCTCAGGCATGCGCTCCTGGAGGAACGCATCGACCGCGTCCTCCACGGGGAACACGCGATCGTAGTACTCGGCGAAGTCGGAATAGAAGGACATCAGATGTTCCTCCGATGCGCTCGACTCGGCGATGGACGCCCCCGCGGCTCGGACGCTCACGTGCCTGCCGCACGCGCGGGTCGCCTTCCCCAGCTCAGAGATCGATCACGATCGCCGGGTTCGTCGGCTTGTACCGGTCCGTCACCGAGCTGGCGTTGACGAACGTCGTCCCGCCCTCCTCGGTCACACCGGCTCCCTCGTGGATGTGCCCGAAGACGTGGAGCCGCGGCTTCACGCGCCGGACCGCGTCCATCAGGTCGGCGCACCCGACGGCCTGCCCGCCCGTTGTCATGTCGCAGTGCCCGGCCGGCGGCCCGTGCGTGATGAGCACGTCGGTCCCGTCGGGTATGAAATCCCACTTCTCCCGAAGCTCGGGTCCGCGCTCGAGGTTGAAGGCCCAGTCCATGAACGCCGGCTGCCACGGGCTTCCGTAGAAGGTGAGCCCGTCGACGACCACGGCGCTGTCACGGAGGTAGATGCAGTTCGAGAGAAACGGCTCCACGCTGGCCGGCGCACGCTCGAACGGGAAGTCGTGGTTCCCCGCGATGATGATCTTGGTCGGATGCGGAAGTTCGCCGAACCAGGCATTGAGATCCTGCACGTGCTCGGGCTCCCCCACGCTTGTCATGTCACCGGCGTGGACCAGCACGTCGCCATCCGGAACGGCGGGAATGGCCCGGTGTCGCGCGTGCGTGTCGCTGATGGCAACGATCCTCATGGCGCTCCAGTGCGTGCTAGTTCTTCGCGACGACGCCGTCCCGCACGAGTTCTCCCACGACCTCTCTCGATACCGACTGCAGGAAGCCGACGCGGCCAACGGACGGGTCCCCCGACGTCTTGGCGAGCGCGCGCCAGACGATTTCATCGGACTCGCGGTCGAGAAGCTCCGCCTTGAAGTCGGCCCAGGCGTCCACGTCGACACCCCCGCGCGTCCAGCGGGTGGCGTGGTGAACGCGCCCCGTGTAGGGGTTCACCCGGGACACGGTGTAGCGGCTCGGCGGGATCCGGTGTCTCGTGGCGCCCGCGTCCGTCAGCACGAGCATCAGCACGGCATCGATGCCGCGTTCGTTGAGCTCGCGCTTCCGCTGCTTGTGCGTGTACTCCTTCTCGCCAAAGAACACCTCGTACTGCGCGACGGCGTCGATGCCGCGCGCATCCAACTCCTCGACGAGGTAGTCCTCGGCGCTCTGAACGAGCATCTCGTCGTCGAGATCGATCCAGACGAGGAGGCGCTCGTACGGCTCGCCCCTGAAGTCCGGCGACACCTGGGAACGGATGTTCGTCGACGCGCACCCCGCGACGACGGCCGCCGCGGCAACCAGCAGAACTGCGAGGCCGGCCTTGCTCCTGAACATGGTTGCTCCTCCTTCCCCGGACTGACCGTGGCGTCGTGAGCGGCGCCGCGCGCGTATCACCTCTCGGCCGGGACTACTCCCCGATGATCTTCACCAGCACGCGCTTCCTCCGCCCGCCGTCGAACTCACCGTAGAAGATCTGCTCCCACGGGCCGAAGTCCAACGTACCGTCCGTGACGGCGACCACCACCTCACGCCCCATCACCTGACGCTTGAGATGTGCGTCCCCGTTGTCCTCGCCGGTCCGGTTGTGGCGGTAGTGCGACGTCGGCTCGTGCGGCGCCAGCCCCTCGAGCCAATCCTCGTAGTCGGCGTGGAGGCCGCGTTCGTCATCGTTGATGAAGACCGACGCGGTGATGTGCATCGCGTTGACGAGCACCAGGCCCTCGGTTACACCCGACTCCTCGAGCGCACCTTCGACGTCGGGCGTGATGTTGATGAAGGCACGGCGCGACGGAACATCGAACCAGAGCTCCTTGCGATAGCTCTTCATCAGGACTGCGCCTGCGAGGTCTTCATGAACTGGACACGCTCGTAGCCCGCCGGATCGCTACTCGACTCCTGAGACATCTTCCCCTTGAAGTCGGCGATCGACGCGAAACCGTGTTCGTCCATCCACGCGCTGAGTTCGTCGAGGATCGGACCGATACGTGTGACGCCGTGCTGATAGAGGACCGAGCAGATCTCCACGGCCGCCGCGCCGGCGAGAAGCATCTTGACGACGCCCTTGCCGTCATGCACGCCCGTCGTGGCGACAAGGTCGCACGGCACCTCGTCGGAGAGGATCGCGATCCAGCGGAGCGGGACGAGCATCTCGCCGGGCTCGCTCAGGAAGTTCGCGTGGACCATCTCCATCTCGTTGATGTCGAAGTCGAACCGCGCGAACCGGTTGAACATCACCAGCGCGTCGGCCCCGCTCCCGGCGAGTCCGTGCGCGGTGTGCGCGAGCGCCGAGAACCGCTGCCCGATCTTGAGCGCCACGGGAATGTTCACGCGGGACTTCACGGCGCCCAGCACGTCGAAGTAGACCTGCTCGTACGACCGGCCGTCCCGCTCGACATCGGATGGAAGCACGAAGATGTTCAGCTCGATCGCGTCGGCGCCCGCCTGCTCGACACGCGTGGCGAAGTCGGTCCAGCCACCCGCCGAGATGCAGTGAACGCTCGCGATCACCGGGATCGAGAGTTCCTTCTTCGCGTTCGATATCAGCTCGATGAACCCCCGCACGGCGTTCTCTCGACCGTAGTTCCGGATGTAGTCGGCGGCCTCAGTGTGCGCGTAGGGCGTCTCACCGGCGGCGACGACACCGTCGACCTCGGCCGTGATCTGCTCCTCGAAGATCGACTTCAACACCACCGCCCCCGCCCCCGCCTCCTCGCACGCCTTCAGCTTCTCGAGCGAGCTCGTCAGTCCAGAGCTCGCGACGATGACCGGGTTCTTCAGGTCGAGCCCCATGAGTTTCGTGGAGAGATCGGCCATTCGCTCCTCCTTGGCAACGGGTCCTGTTCCGCTGGTCTTCCGTCTGTTCCCGACTGTCAGGTACCGGCCCTCGAAGGGCCCGACAGCATGGTATCACATCCTGCCGAGCCGTCGACCGTCGAGCGTCAGATAGTGGTCGTAGAGCGCCGCGGTCAGACACGAGTGCACCGGCGAGATGAGTACGATGTCACCAACCGCCGAGCGCTCCATGATGTCCGCCGGGCCCCGGATGATCCCGTGCTCCTGGGAGAGACGGACCACCGGTGCATCGGGCCTGAGCTCGTCAAGACCGTGCTCGCCCGGCTCGACGAGACACCCGAACGTCCCGTCCGCGCGCGCCGCCATGGAGAGGTGAACGGCACCGCAGTAGACGACGATCTCTCCGCGCTGTGAATACACGCCGATGATCGGACACGCGACGGCAACCGCGAGGTTCCGGTCCCGACACGAGCCGATGTCGAACTGCATCAGGTCGTAGAAGATGAAGTTGCCGGGGCGGATCTCGTCCACGCCCTCCATGCTCTCGGCCAGGCTCGCCGTCGGCGTGTCACCGACCGAGACGTCCAGACGCGCCCCGGAACGGCGCACGGCCGCGATCGCCTCCCGCGCCCGTCTGACGCGGCTCAGAGACTGCCTGTGGATCATCCGCACCGCGTCGGGCGACGCCTCGGCGTAACTCAGTCCCGCATGCGTGAGGACACCGGCCAGCTCGATGCCTCCCGCCGCGTCGATGACGCCGGCGAGTTCACCGAGCGCATCGGCGCTCTCCCACCACACGCCGGTCCGGCCGTACCCGCAGTCGACCTTGATCCACACCGCCACGTCCGGAAGGTCCCCCGACATGAGCGGCGCCGCACCTGCGAGCGAATCGACCAGGACGCCGAGTCGTACGCGCGTTGCGAGCCGCCTGAGCCCGTCGAGTTCGCGCAGGTTCAGCGGGACGGCGATCGTGATGTCGTCCCAGCCGTGGTCCGCGAAGTACTCCGCCATCCTCACGGATGAAACGGTGCACGCGGCGACGCCGCGCTCGCGGAAGAGCGCGGCCACATCGGCCGACTGGTGTGTCTTGAAGTGGGGACGGAACCGAACGCCCCAGTTCCTGGCGCGTGCGAGGATGCGATCGAGGTTGGCCTCCGCGCGCTCGACATCGAGGATCAGCGTCGGAACACGCACGTCATCGAGAACCTCTCGTGTTGATGATCCCGTCACGCGGACTCCCCGGGGCCTCCCCCGCTGCGGCCGGCCGGCGGCGCCTCCGCCACGGACCGGAGCGCGACCCGGTACGGGAAGAGCTCGGCGCGGAACACGCCCGCGGCGACCGCCGGGTCGGACGTCATGATCGAACGGGCTGCTGCATCGTCCTCTGCCAAGAAGATCACGATGCCGAAGCTCGTCTCGTCGGTGTTGAGGGTTCTGCCAGCGAGCGTGACGACGCCTTCCGCCGTCAGCCGCGAGAGGTACTCGAAGTGTCCATGGACCGCCGCTTCTTCCTCCGGCGTCGGTCCGTCCGCGAGCATCGCGGTGCGGACAGGCTGGATCCTGTAGAGGTACTCGTTCACGACCCGCTCCTAGCGGAACCCGAACCGGTAGATGAGATACGCGACGATCAGCCCCGCGATGACCTTGATGACCGTCTGGAACAGACCCTCCCGGACGACACGAACGAGCGATGCGCGGAAGCCCGGGGCGGGCGTCGCCGGCGCGGCCTCCGCGCCGTTTCCCTGCGGAGTCGCTTCCTTCGCGCGGCGCTTCGCCTCCGCCTTGGCCGCCTTCGCCTCGGCCTTGGCCGCCTTGGCCTCCGTCTTCGCGCGCCTCTTCTCCGCTTTCGCGACGTCCTTGCTGCTCACGATCCGTTCTCCTCGCCGTCTCGGCGTTGCTCCGTCCGACCGCTCGGGGCGCCTCTCGGCTCCATGTAGTCAGGACGGGCCCACGGCCTGCCCCGATGGTAGAACACGCGATCGGCCCAGACCATGAACGACTGGTGCGGTCCCGGGATACCCGCGATGGTGGCCATCAGCTTGTGGATGGCCGTCGGCGGCTTGGTCCACGGGCAGTTGACCATGCAGAGCGAGCAGTCGGTCCCGACGGCCTGCCAGAACCGATAGCACTTCTCCTCGTCCAGCTTCCACTTCAGGACCCCGTTGTACTCGGTCTTGGGACCAGTCGGGATGGCGCCGGACGGACACGTCGTCGCGCAGAGCTTGCACCGCTCGCAGAACGACTGCACGCCGATGTCGACGGGACCGTTATGGGCGATCGGCATGTCGGTCGTCACGGTCGAAAGCCGGAGCCCCAGCCCCAGCTCCTTCGTGATGAGGAAGCCGGCGCGGGAGAGCTCGCCGAGACCGCAGTCCACGGCGACCGGGACCGAGATCACACGGTAGTTGTACACGTGGTGCGCGCGCGCCGAATAGCCGAGCCGGCGGATGAACTCCGCGACGTTGACCGCGACCCACGCCCCCCGTCCGTAGCCCTCGGCCGTCGCGACGATCGTCGGGAAGTCGGGCGCGCTCTGAATGAGGCGGTAGTCCATCTGAAGACCGAGGGAGATGGCATTGGTGTGGTGTGAGATGTCAACCTCGGCGCCCCGCTCGGCGCGGTCGCCGTCCGGTCCGAAGGCCCGCCCGATGCGCGAGTAGACCCACTCCTGGCGGAGCGGACCGGTCGCGACGAGGTCCGCACCCATCATCCGAGCGAACGCCTTCACCTTCGCTGCCGCCCGCTCAGGCGTCATCTCCACGCGGTCCGGCGCCGGTTCCCCGTCCACGGCCGACTCGGACGCGAGATGCATGGCCGCCGCGAAGGGGACCCTGTGCATCGGAGCGTCGGTCCCGGCGGTCGAGCCGAGCCCGTAGTTCTCACCGATGTACGTGTCGAAGTCGAGGTGTTCGGGGTGGCGAGCGTAGTATTCGCGTGCCTCATCGCTGTCGATTCCGTAGCGGCGGTGGAGGTCGGCCCGTGCGAAGACGACGTCGCGTTCGTCCCACCGCTGGACGTCACCGACACGGTCGCGCTCGTAGGTCGGCTGCCCGGGTCTCCGTTTCCAGTCAAGAAGCCGGCTCAGACCCATCGCTGCTCCTACCGACCTGAGACGAGGCCGATGAGATACTCGCCGATGTCGGTGTTGTCGATGATCCCGCCGAGCGCTTCGGCCCCCGGACCGTATGTCAGCACCGGCACCATGGCGGCGGTGTGACGGTCCGAGCCCCACCCGACCGGCCCGAGCCACTCGTCCGGGGCGGAGCCCTGGTCGACGTACAGGGCGCCGGTCTCGTGATCCGCCGTCACGATGACGAGCGTTTCGCCATCCAGCTCCGCGAAGTCGAGGACGATCCCAACAGCCTCGTCGAAGTCGGCCATCTCCGCAAGGAGGTACGGCTTGCTGTTCTCGTGCCCCGCCCAGTCGATCTGCGACCCTTCGATCATCAGGAAGAAGCCGTCCTCGTCCTTCGAGAGGATGTCGAGAGCGCGCCTGGAGAACTCGGCCAGCGAGACCGGACGGGTCGCGGCCCGTCCCGGATGCGCCTGCGTGTAGAGGAACGCGGCGGCATCGGGAGTACCCATCGCCTCGAACTCCTCGATCGTTCGGGCGACGACCATACGCGCCTCCATGCCTGCCAGCAGGTCCTGGCCGTCCGACCGCATGCCGCCGGACGTGTTCGGGATGAAATACCCGAAACCACCGCCGAACATGACGTCGACATCGCTCGCCGCGAGCTGCTCGGCGATCTCGAAGTCCTTCCCGCGGTCGTCGACGTGCGATGCGAACACCGCGGGCGTCGCGTGGGTGATCGAGCAGGTCGCCACCAGCCCGGTCGCCATTCCGTTCTCCTCGGCGTACTCGACCGCCGTCTTGAGAACCTCCTGCCCGGACGTCACCGAGATGGCGCCGTTGTAGCTCTTCACGCCGGTCGCCAGCGCGGTGCCGCTGGCCGCCGAGTCGGTGACGAGTTCGTCCTCGGCGAACGTCGTGCAGAGTCCACCGTGTGTGAGCCGCTCCATCTCGAGGTCGCCGAACGCGATCTTCGCCGCCGTGACGTGCGCGGCGCCCATGCCGTCGCCGATGAGCAGGACGATGTTCCTCGGCGCTTCGCCCCCACCGACACAGCCCGAGAGCGCCACCAGCGCGGCGAGCGCCGTCGCCGCGAGAGCTGCCCTGAGAGAACTCCTCCTCATGCTGACTCCTGTCGTGTTGTGTCCGGAACGAACGTCTCGCGCAGCCTCTTCAGCCTACGCCTCGAGCACGGACCCGGCAAGTGGCGAATCGCTCAGAGCTCGAGCTCGAAGAAGGCGGCGCCGGGAATGGGATTGGGGCGGTACGCGGGGATCTCGACGAACCCGAGGGAGTCGTAGAGCGCGATGGCCGGCGTCATCGTATCGATCGTGTCCAGCCGCATCCGTTCGTAACCGCACTCACGCGCCGCGTCGATGACGGCGAGGGCAAGCGCTCTGCCGATGCCGAGTCCGCGGCGCTCCGGTCGCACGTACATCCGCTTGAGCTCGCAGCATCCCTGCTCGAGCGGCCTCAGTCCGATGCAACCGACGGGGTCTCCCCCGACCTCCGCCAGAAGCAGCGCGCCCCCGGGCGGTGCGTACGCGCCCGGGAGTGTGTCGAGTTCATCGTCGAAATCCTGGAAGTCGAGCTCGAAGCCGAGCGTTCGCGAGTACTCCACGAAGAGTTCGCGAACAGTGCTGAGGTCGGCCGGTCCCGCCGGCCTGATCGTGGCGCCGCCGGCGCCCGCGCGATCTGACGGCATCCGGCCTCCCACCTACTCCTGTGACGCCTCGTAGTATCGGAGCGCCTCTGGCATGTACCCCTCGATCTCCTCGATGCGCGTCGCCGGCGCCGGGTGGGTCGACAGAAACTCGGGAGGTCGCGCGCCGCCGAGCTCGCTCATCCGTGACCAGAACGGAACTGCCGCGCGCGGGTCGTACCCAGCCTGGGCCATCAGAATGAGCCCGATGCGGTCCGCCTCCTTCTCGTGCGTTCGGCTGTACGGGAGGATGACGCCGAGTTGCGCGCCCATCCCGTACGCGAGCATCAGCCATCCCTGCGTCTCTCGCGGCTTCTCCTGGATGGCCCGGGCCAGCGCCATGCCGCCGAGCTCCGCCAGCAGGATCTGGCTCATCCGCTCGGACGAGTGCCTCGCCAGCGCATGGGCGACCTCGTGGCCGATGACGACCGCGAGCTGGTCCTCGGTCTCGGCCACCGGGATGATCCCCGAGTAGACGACGATCTTCCCGCCGGGCATGCAGAAGGCGTTGACCGTCTCGTCATCGTCGACGACCGTGAAGCGCCAGTCGTAGAACCGCAGGTCCGACGTCATGTCGAGATCGGTGAGGAACTTCTCGGCCGACGCCGCGACGCGCTCCCCGATCCGCCCGACGAGCGCGTTGGCCGCGGGATCATCGGACACCTTCACGGTTCCCAGGAACTCGTCGTAGTTCTGGGAGGCCGCTGTGACCATGTCGGCCTCGGGGACCAGCGCGAGCTGACTCCGCCCGGTCATCGGGACCGTGGCGCACCCGATCGAGAGAAGCGAGACGGCGACGAGTATGACGAACACGCGGAGCTTCACTGGTTGCCTCCCTGACTGACACGTCTGGCGCTCGCCTGCATGGACTCACGCCCCTTGGCGATGACATACGCGATGAGCGCGAAGAGGAAGAAGATAAGGAGCATCCAGGCGACGCTCTGAAGCGTCTCGATGACGGTCCGGTAGATCTCGAGCGTCCATCGCTCGATCGTGAGGACGACCGCCTCCGCATCGGCGTCTCGAGGCGTGATGTACTTCTCGAGCTCCCAGATGCGAACGCCGCCGGACACGCCGACGACGAAGATGGCGAACTTGAGGTACCGCGTCCAGGCCGACGCGATCTCGTCGGCGACGATCCGGCTCAGGATCGTGTTGACCGACCGGTTGAAGAGCAGGATGACGACGAAGGAGCATCCGACTGCCACCCCGAACGTCACGAGAAGCAGTGAGACGAACACGACGGGCCCCCTTCCTGACGGCCCCGAGATCCGGGGCGCGCACGAACCACGTTCTCACGATATGTACCGCAGAACGGGGCTCGCGCCAAGTCGGAATGTCCGGAAGCGGCGCGTCCCTCCCGCGCCGCGGCCGTCTCCCGTCTCTCCCGGGACGCGGAAGAGGATCTACTCCTCGAGTTCCCGGAAGAGCACCCAGCTCCCCACGCGTTCCTTTGCTCCCTTGGGCGCGCGGTCGTAGTAGAGCTCGAAGAGCCGTCCGCCGTCGGTCCGCACGAGGTAGTAGTCGCGCCCGACGCCCCACGAGCCGCGGCTCTCGGCTGCCGCCGCGTGCCAGGGCCTCATGTTGTGCTGAAACTTCCCGCGACGGGTGTAGTCATGCCACTCCCTGAGCAGTTCGACGACCCGGTGCTCCTCACCGCGCCAGACGAACGCATCGGGGCACCCGAGACGCTTCTCGGGGCCTCGGCGCTCGCCGTGTATCGGCTGCACCTCTTCGCTGATGAACCGGAGTGGCTTCACATCCCCCCCCATCAGAACAGCGACGACTGCTCCACGCGCATCGGCTCGTACCTTGGGATGCACGTCGCAAGACGCAGTTGCTGACACGTGTCGGTGAACACCCGATCGAGCCCGCGCGCGTCGCGGGCCGAACAGTAGTACTGGTCGCCGAACCGTCGCTCGTAGTGCGCCCGGAGCCCCGGGAACTGCGCGTCCAGCTGCTCGTAGTAGTACGCGCGCTGGCGGTCACGCAGACTCATCCCGAACCACGGCACGACGTACGAGGCGCCCGACACCTTCGCACGCTCGACGATGGCTGTGATGTTCTCCCGCGTGTCACCGATGAACGGCAACACCGGCATCATCGTCACGCCGGTGAGCACGCCGGCCTCCGCCAGCCGGCGCATCGCCTCGAACCGCGCGCTCGGCGCGGGAGCACCGGGTTCCGTCTTCGCGGCCGTCTCGTCGTCCGCACTCGTGACGGTGAAGCTCACGGTGGCGTGAACCCTCGCGATGCGCACGAGCGTCTCGAGGTCACGCAGGACGAGGTCGCTCTTGGTGAGCACGTGCACGGGGAACCTGAACTCGGCGAGCACTCCGAGCGCGCGCCCGGTCAAACCCACCTTCTTCTCGATCGGCATGTACGGGTCGTGCATCGACCCCGTCCCGACTGTCCCCTTCACCCGCTTCGATGCCAGCTCGGAGCGAAGCAGCTCGATGGCGTTCGTCTTCACCTGGATGTCGGTGAAGTCGTCAATGCGATAGCACTCGCTCCGCGAGTCGCAGTAGATGCACTGGTGCTGGCACCCGCGGTACAGGTTCATGTTGTACATCAGTCCGAACCACTGGTCCGGCTGAGGCACACGCGACAGCAGCGTCTTCGCGCGGATCTCTCGCATGGTGGTCCTTCATGATCGGCTGGTGGAGGGACGACTCACGATCCCGGGCGGACCGCCCATCGCGCCGGGCAGCCCCGGCATCTTGTTCCGACGGACTGACCCCACGGGTTGTTCAGCGGAACGCACGGCGCGTTCGCGACACGGGTCAGATCGCCGACCCGGTCGCCAGCCACCGCGCCCAATCCGGGCGACCGTTGTCCTCCGCGGCCCGGGCGGCGGCACACCAATCGTACTCCAGCGAGACGTGCTCGACGAGCTGTTCGGCGACGTCCGGGCGGACCACGGAGTACCGTGCGTGGGGCGATCCGGCCTCCATCACGTGCGGCACGGGATGGTCGTCGTTGTACGCGGGGAGTCCCACACTTCCGGGGTCGACGATGCAGAGGCCTCCGCCCAGGACGCTCCGCGGAACGTGGTCGTGCGCGCAGAGGACCCAGTCGCGCGCGAGCCGGTCTGCCGCCGCGAGCGCCTCGTCGTCGGTCGCCTGGCGGAGCACCCCCTTCTCGACACGCCACAGGAAGTACGAGCGGTCGTCGTCAGCGGTCCCGTGAAAGGCGACGGCGCCCTGCCAGGGCTCGGAGACGTCGGGCAGTCCCGCGAGCCAGTCCCACTGCCGGAGTGTCAGACCGTCGGTCCCGATCCGGTCCTCGTTCCCCTTCACCGCATCGACGCCCCGCGCCATCAACCGGTCGACAGCGCCTCCTGGATCGAGCGGGCCGTACGCGTGGTCGCCCAGCGCCACGATGCGCTCGATGCCGCGCCGGTCGATGTCGGCGAGCACCGCGTCGAGCGCCCACGTGTTGCCATGAACGTCGGCGATCACCGCCACGCGTGCGGGAAGCCCGGCGGGCACCGCGTCACCGCCCCACGCTGTAGGAGACGACGGCGTTCTCGGTGAAGGTCGGGATGGCGACGGCGTTGTCGCGCTCCACGTACGCGAAGTCGGCGATGTGCGCCCCGGGTCCGGTCAGGTCGAGGATCTTCTCGATGGTCCCGTCGTTTGAGACGCGATAGAGCCTTCCCTCCCAATGCGAGACGAGCAGATCGTCGCCGACCCGCTGGATCCCGTCGAAGATCCCCTCGGGGAACTCCGCGATCGTACTCACCGCGCCCGTGGTCGTGTCGACGGACTTCAGCCGCCGGTCGGCCGTGCTGCCGACGATCAGCCTCCCGCCGTCCATGCAGAGCGCGTTCGGGCGACCGATCTCCTCGCCCTCGACCCACAGTTCGAACTCGCCGTCCACGAACCGGTATATGGCGTTCCCCTCGGTGTCGGAGACATAGAGCGGTCCGGTCGCGCCACCCGCCACGTCGTTGAGGAACAGCGACTCCGGGAGTTCGTGCCGACCGGTGATCTCGCCGGTGGAGACGTCGATCTCGACGAGACCCCCGCGCTCCACCACGAAGAGCGACCCGTCGCGGAGCAGCTGGCCCGTCGGCTGCCTCAGTCCCGTCACCCACCGTTGCTCCACGATCTCGCCGTCGAGCGAGAGCTTCGAGACGGCCTGTCCCCCGAGGGCGTCGGAGCTCCGGTACGCATCGTAGTTCGTCACGTAGAGCGCGCCCCGGTCGTCGTCGACGACGACCGACTCGGGCGTCAGCAGACCGCTGATGGTCCAGCGCTTCTCCACGCCCTCGGCCTCGTAGGTCGCGCCGCGCTCGCGGCAGAGGAAGCCCCAGCCGCCGAACGACTCCGCGAGAAGCAGCGCGATCTCGTTCTCTCCCGCCTCGAGCGGCAGGTAGACGACGTCGCTCAGCCCCACGATGCCGAGGAAGGATGGGTCGCGACTCGTGTAGGCGCTGTTCGCGAGGAACGCGGGGGCCCCGTTGATGAACACGCTCACAACATCGCTGTAGCCTATGGCGAGCGGGAACACTCGCGCCTCCTCGGCAACGATCATCGTCCGCGCGACGACGCAGTCGGGTCCGCCCGGCGTCCGCTGCACGTACCGCGCGACGTCGACGAGACCGTTCGGGAGCGCGGTCACGTCCTGCCAGACCAGCCCGCCGAGGTCCTGCTCGCCGTACGGGACCTCCAGATCAACGGCGGACATCTTGAACGCCTGCGAGATCTCCCAGTCCATCAGAAGACCCGGCGCGTCGTCCGTGGGCGCCGCCGGCTCGAACTCGAGGTCGGGCGCCTCGCGGAAGCCGAAGTCCGCGAAGTAGGCGGTCCCGTCCGCCGGGCCCTTCACACCGATGAACCCGGGACCAGGCTGATGCTGGAGTTCCGGGATGACGAGCGCAGGTTCCACGTCCTCACCAAGGAACACGCGGGCCTGCGTCCCGGCGAACTCGAGCCGCACGCGGACCCACTCGTCCGGCGGCACGTCGTAGAGCGCCGTGTAGCCGTCGCCCGAGTAGAGCTGCCAGCTCGAGACGTTCTTGAAGACGGGCGTGTACTGGAGCGCGTCAGGGTAGAGCGGTGAGCGGTGCGGCCGGATGTAGAAGCTCTCATAGTCGCCGCCGGCGCCCATGCGGAAGACGATGCCGGGGTACGACCGCCGGCGCCCCGCCATCCAGATGTCGACCTCCACGACGGCGTCCTCGAGCTCGACGTCGCTGAGATAGGCAAACCCGGCGAACGCGTCGCGTTCGAGATGCTCGGTCGCTCCTCCGCCCGCGACGGCCCAGCGTTCGGAGGAGAACGGCACGGTCGTCAGCGGCGCGCCCTCCTGAGCCCAAGCCGGCGCGGCGACGACCAGACAGAGCGCGGTCGTCAGGACCAGAAGCGCGAGAAGGGCGCCGTGCGTCTCTGCGACAGCGCGGCCCCGAAGCGCACAGGTGAACATGATGGACTCCCTTCGGTGGGGATGCCATGGCGCGTGCGATGTGAAGCTGTCATGCAATTGGACGGCATTGGGAGGCGACTCGTTGAAACCGTCGATCGCACAGCGCAAGCTCAAGCCGCCGATCGAGCCCGAATAGAACGATGCGGCCGCGCCTGCCGCGCGCCCGCATCATGAGATCGCGAATCCGGCTGACCGGGATGCCGACCAGCCGTTCAGCCGATCCGGACGACGTACCGGTCCAATCCCTCGATCTGTCCGAGCCGTTCGACCGGGAATCCCGATTTCTCGAGGAACCCGAGAAAGTGGCTGTTGCCGGGAAGTATGCGTCCCTCGAAAACCCGGATACCTGACGCCTTCGCGATGCGAGCGAGGTTCTTGAGGAGTCCCGAGCCGATTCCGCGCCCCTGATAGACGTCCTCGACCGCGAACGCGATCTGCGCGCACGGTGGATCGCTCTCCGGCAGGCGGACGTAGCGCCCGACACCCACGATCTTCTCACCATCGCCGCTGCCGGTCACGGCGACAAGCGCGACGCGCTCGTCGAAGTCGAGCTCCGTGTACCGCGTCAGCTCTTCATCCGAGACCTGCGACTTCGGCTCATGAAATCGGAAGTAGATGGAGCGCTTCGTGAGACGGTTGAACAGACCGAGGATCCTCTCCCGGTCGTCCGGGCGGATGGCCCTGACCTGGATGCTCCCGACGTCCGAGAGCTGGACGACGGCTTGGTAATGTTTTGGCTCCATGCAGATGACTCCTTCGGTCAGGGACGAGACACGAACACGTGACGGAACGCGAACGACCTCTGTTGAAGTGACCGCCACCGTGCCATGATACCCCAAAGACGCGACGAGCGCGAGTCGGAATACACCGACCCGCGCTCTCGTCGTCGTTCGCTTCTTCGACCCGAGCCTCTCGTCACCGACCCCGGACTACTTGAAGAGCTTCATGCAGTCATCGTGCATCAGCACCCAGAACGTGTAGACGCCGAGCGCCGTCCCGAGCGGGATATCGATGAGCCCCAGCCCGCCGACGACCATCCCAAGGATCCGCGCCCAGCTGCGGCGCCTGATGATCCCGATCCCCGCGATGATGCCCGGCAGCGTGAGAAGGAGCAGGAACACAGCGATACTGGTGCCGACGATCGTGAGTACGATGGCCGCGTCCGGGTCGTCCGCGATGCAGGCGATCGTCGAGAGCAGCGCGAAGATGGCGACGCCCACGGCCGCGCCGATCGCGTGGTACACGATGTGGAGCACGCCGAGCAGCGTGATGTGCTTCTCCATGGCTATGACAGCTCCTCGAGGAAGGCCTCCAGAAGCAGATAGTAGGTCAGGAAGTAGTCCTCGATGCGGGCCTTGGTGACGCCACCGGCGAGATCGAGATCACTCTCGAGCACCGGGTCACCGTCGTCATCGATCGATGCCGTGGAGTACCGCTTGGTGCGGTTCCAGTCGTTGACCATGCGGAGATTGGCGTCGGTCCCCGACACCGCGAAGTTCATCTGCATACTGGTGTTCTCGTACGATCCGATGAGAATCAGCACGTTGTAGCCGAGCATCTTCACGATGACGTCATCATCCTCATCGATCTCGATGCCGGTGAACCCCAGGTCCTGCAGTATCGAACGGGCCTGCAGCGCGTTGATGGTCTCGAAGATCTCGATGTCCTCCGCGTGCGCGGTCGTGCACCCCAGGACCATCAGTGCGGCCGCGACCATGAGCAGCGCTCTCATGTCTCTCCCCCCTTGAACACCGACAGGTGGTCGGTCGGATGTGCGTCGGCTCACGGCCGCCGCTGGTTCAGTTCCCGTCCTCCAGTTATGCCAGATGAGAGGCGGTCACCGCAAGTGCCTTCACGCCGTCCGCCTCGGCGTCACGCGCGCTGACGAGGTGCTCGATCGCCCGCGACCGCCTCGCCTCATCGCGTGCGTTCCTCTCCCGTTCCTCCTCGCCGGCCCCAACGAACGGGAAGAGCCCCGCCACGGTCTCGAGTTCATCGGCAACGGTCGAGTACGCTCTGACGGCGTGGCCGAACGCGTCATCCGCGACGCCCGGCAGCCGCTCGCGCGCCTCTCTGAGAAACCCCGCCGCGTGGGCGCGGCAACTCGCCCAGACGGAGGCGTTGTACGCGAGCCCCATGCCCGACGCCCTGCCGTCCCCCAGCGCCTCGATCCACGTGTCGTACGCCTTGAGTCCCATGACGTAACCTGGAAGTACCCACTCCGCACCACCGTCGGCGACCGCAGCCGCGAACGCGAGCGTACCCTTGACGACCAGCGCGTCCTCCCTCGGTGGCTGCGGATGGACGACGACGAGTTCGACGCAGCCGATCCCCGTGTCGCCCAGCTCGCGCCACGGCTTCGGGCCGGCGCCGTCGGGGACAGTGCAGCCCTGGTAGTAGTAGCCGATCTCGTCGTACCCGTTGATGACGTAGAACTCGGGGACGTCGAGTTCCCACGCGTAGCACGGGATGCCGTCATCGATCGCCCGTCTGGCCGCGTCCCACGCGCGCTCCTGCGCCGCCTCGAGATCGCCGTTCCCCCTGAAGCCGAACACGACGATGGTGCGGAACCCCACACCGCTGCCGAGCGTGAGCAGCACATTCGTCTTCCACGCCGTCGGACCGCTCGGGCAGAGATCGGGCGCGATGTTCATCATGAATGCGTGCCCGGTCGCGCCGACCAGCCAGGGCGCCGACATCTCGACGCCGAGGAAATTGAGACACCCCTTCAGACACCCGACGTGCGAGGTCCACAGGGGCTCCCACTCGAGTCCCTTCAGTCGCTTCATCCATTCGCTCCGTTTCCCTGGGCTCTCAGTTCCTCCGACCGCCGTCCACGTGCGGCGCGAGCGCCGCGCAGATGGCCAGATTGAGCGGGGTCGGAGCACCCAGCTCCTCGCCTCGACGGACGATCTCGCCGTTGAGCCACTCGGTCTCCAGCCTCCTGCCGGCCAGCAGGTCCTCGAGCATCGAACTCGTCGCCACCGGCTCGACCTTCGTCGTGACGAACTCGTACGCGCGGGCCGCCGCGTCACTGCGAAGCGGCACGCCGCTCGCCGTGGCCACCGCGTCGGCCTCGGTGATAACGCCGCGGACGAACTCGCGACCGCCCCGCGTTGCGAGGACGGGACCGAGCGGCGACCGCGCCACCGCCATCACCCCGCCGGTCACGCAGATGACAAGCAGCTTCTCCCAGAGCGCGACCGTGATGTCTCGACGGTGCCGCGCATCGAACCCCGCGCGCCGGAGCGTCTCGACGAGCCGCGTGACCTCCTCGTCCCCGGCGGCCGCGAGCGCCCCGAGCTCGAGTCCCCCGGACACGCCGCCGCTCGCGACGATCCCCGGGCTCTCGAGAAGCGTCCGCGTGTACGAGACGCAGGCGATGACGGGATCCGCCCCGTAGAGCCCCGCAACGAGCTCGGGCGCCGCCACGCCGTTCTGGATGGTGAGCAGGCGCGTCGAGGGACCGACGATCGGCGCGGCATCGCGAGCCGCCTCGACCAGATCGTAGGTCTTGACCGCGAAGATGATGAGATCGGCGACGCCGGCGGTCGCGGTGGCGTCACCGACGACCGGCACGTGGACCGTCTCGGGCGACGCGCCGGCCCGGGCGAGCGTGATCCCGCTCGCAGCGAGCTCGCCGACGCGAGCGCCGCGTGCGAGGAGCGTGACGTCTTCACCCGCGAGCGTGAGAAGCCCCGCGAAGTGACATCCCTGACTTCCGGCGCCGACGATGATGATGCGCATCAGGTTGCTCCACTTCGGCACGTGCCGCTCCGCCACCGGCGGCTGGGTCTAGAGACAGAGTCGGGCCCCGTAGTCGTCCGTCTGGTGCCCGCGGTAGCAGCGGTAGGCGCTCCGTGCCTCGCTGATGCGCCAGCTCATGTCGGCGAGACGCTCGAGCTCGAACCGATGCCACGTCCCGCGGACCGAGTCATCGAGGAAGCCATCCTGTACGACGGTGATCGTCGTTCTCGGCATGGACTCGCCGGGCGGGTCACGGCGCGTGATCTCGAGGACAGGAGCGTTCGGATGGCGGAGGTACTCCATGACGACCAACACAGGGTTCCGGGCCCACCTCTCACCCGCCGCGACGGATTCGTCCACGAACACGTTGAACTCCGTCGCGTCTATGACGGTGCTGGATGCGACCTCCGGCTCGGATGGGAACTCGCGGATCTCGGTGTTGTGGACGTTGATCGCGCACGACGAGCAGCAGACGGCCGCGGCCACCAGACACGCAGTGGCGATCGCTGACCTCGGACAGCTTCGCATGGTTCCCTCCGGAATAAGTGCTGTTCGATAGTACGGCATGGGCCTCGGCGGGGCAAGGGAGGCGGCCGCCGAGCCGCCTCCCCGGCGAGTCTGCTGCTACTCGTCCTCGCAGCCGACACCCTCGAAGATGACCTCACGGAGGATCTCGAAGGTCGCCTCGCCGGTCGTCGACTCGCACACGTACAGCGTGGAGCAGGTTGTCATCTCATACTCGGGAACGCCCTTGCTCGACCCCTCGGCGAACTCGAGACGCAGCGTCGAGCGGAGGTTCTCGATGCGCCAAACGCCCTTCGTGTCATCCTCGACGACGTTGTAGCCGGGCTCGAAGGTGATCGTCACCTTCGTCGTCTCCTCGTCCTCGAGCATGTTCGTCACCGACTCGATGACCGTCGCGCGGTCCATGAACATCACCTGCGGCGGTTTGACGATCACGGTCTCGTAGTCCGCGGCCAGGAACCCATCGAGCATCTCCGGCACCCGCGCGTTGTACGTGTGAGCGTAGCGGCCGAGGATCGACGCCGGACCCGGCGACAGACCGGCGGCCGGTGGCGGCGTGCAGGCGAGCAGCAGGATTCCGAGCGCGCAGGCGAGCGTCAGCGCGGCAACTCCGTTGCGTGGTCGGGCAGACACGTGTCACCTCCCATGCTGTTCGACGAGCCAGCTCCTGAGCGGCTCATCGATCCTGATGTCGACCGCCAGTTCGGGGTCGACGCTCCGTTGCTCATAGATCGCGATCGTCAGTTCGTTCAGCGTCTCCGCTCGGCGATCGGTCGGGACGTCGCCGTGCAGATTGTAGGGGTATCCGTAGTCCGGAGGAAGGACGCGAAGGCGGGACGGCTCCACGCGCGCCGGGAGCAGCGCGCAGAGCACGGCCTGGTGCAGGAAGACCCTGTGGAGATCGTCCGCGCAGTGCTCCCGCATGGTGGCGTCGTCGGTGGCGATGCTCCGGAACAGGTGGAGCCATTCGGCCATCAGCCGGCGCGATGGCGCGATGCTGAACGCCGCCGTGTTGAAGTACGGCCTGAGGCGTACCCCGTCGATGAAGGACTCAACCTCCATGGCAGAACTCTCGCCGCCAACGAGTCTGTACACACCACGCCAGAACCCGTCCGGCGGCTCACCCGCGGGCGAGCCGACATTGCTGATGTGGACCGGCCGCACGGCGACTTGGTGATCGTCATCAACCACGAGCAGCTCGGGCGGACGCACCACAAGACACTCGGGGATGAGGAGCGTGAGCGATCTGGTCCATGCCAGAGCCAGCTCCTCGGCCTTCGCGCACGCGGCCACCTTCCCGGCGTACCAGACATCCCGAAGGTCCTCGCCGACCCTGACGTCGCGGACCCAGACGCCGTCCTCGGCTCGAACGTCGTCGGGCACCACTCCGTCACCAAGCTCCATCACGAGGACCGTCGCGCCGCGCATCTCGCCGCCGAACTCGCGGATCGACGCGATGAGCATCCGCAACGCCCGGGCCTGCTCTCCGGAGTCAACCCATGTCGCGAACATCGGCATCAGCACGCTTCGCCCCCTACCCGCCGTGCAAACGGTACTCGATGACATGTCCGCGCACGAACCTGCGTTCCTCGAACCGCTCGAAGACGTCCCGGACCGTCCCGTCCGGAAGCACCGTGAACGTCGTGCGAAACTCGGTCTCATGATCGACGGACGCCTCGAGCCCGGACAGCACGATCGATCCGTCCTCGTCCCGGCGTACGTCGCCTCGCGCGATGGAACCACGGTTCGAGATCGTCAGGAAGCCGATACGGTCCTCAAGCTGACTCCAGTAGTAGAGCGTCTCCATCGAGAAGTCGGCCTCCGGGACCGTCTTGGTGAAGCGCACGGCGTTCCCGTCGTGCACGGGCTCCCACTGCACGGTCATCTCGAGCTCGCCGGGAGCGGAGTCGATATAGCTCCCGACGCGCGGCGGACCGAGCAGCGGACGGAGGAGCTCGAGCTCCGGCGCAAGGGCGTCCGCAGCACCGGCGGTCGTGCCCGTCTCATCCGCAGTGCTCGTCACCACGCCCGCGCCGGCCACCAGACCGATGAGCACTAGTGACACGAACGCACGGCGTCTCCACACACTCACAGCACACTCCCTTCCGGGGGACGACGGTCCTGCGGACAAAGGGACCACGGCTTGCACGAATCGCGGAACACGTTACTTCCTGTCCTTCTTCCAGTACCCGAACTCGGGCTCGAAGCACGTCGCGTCGATCTCGACGACGTGTTCCTGGACGAACGCCTGCGCGTCCGCGATGGCCTTGTTGTAGACGGTCGGCGCGAGCTCCTCGAGGAAGAAATCGAGCATCATCTGCGCCTGAAGCTCCCCGATCTCCTCCTCGAACCGCTCCTCGAAGTACGCCTTGATCGAGGCGAGCGCCTGCTTCCGCACGTCATCGCGAAGCTCAATGGCCATCGTTCCGTCCTCTTGATGGTGTCTCAGTCTGAACGCATCTGTCGGTCGACCGCCGCGCGCCCCGGACCGCCCGCACACGGCACGAGTCCGGAGGCTCTCGGCTCGGCCCCGGTCACGGATCAGCCCTGCAGCCACGAGAACATGTTGTTCGCCCAGATGGTGAGCGCGATCGTGATCGCCATCAGAACCACGCCGATCCAGAACGTGGCGTTTCTCCAGAACGTCAGCCGACGGGTCGCGGACTTGCTCTTGATGGTCAGCGCAAGGAGAACCGCCGCCGCGAGCAGGAACCATGTGAGTATCGCAAGCCAGGAGTACTGAAGGACCTCGAAGTAGTCGGTCGTGTAGGTCAGGATCAGGGTGACGACCAGGACAGCGAGCGCCACGAACAACTGGACCGCGTTGACTCTCCTCGGATCGGCCATGGGTACCCTCCATGCTTCCGGTGGACGAACCCGCTACTCGCTGAACTCAACCACCCATGCATCTACGCCGAGCTCCAACACAGGCGCGAAGTCCACCCAGTAGATCTCGCCTCCCGACAGGAAGAAGAGATAGCTCCCGTCGGGAGAGACTGAAGGGAACCGGGCCGGCGCCGGAAACGAGATGGCCTCGTGGATCTTTCTGGGCTCAGACCATGATCCATCTGCGCCCTGGAACGTGACGAACAGGAAGAGCTCCTCCTTCAATCCGGGTCGGCTCGACGCGAACAGCAGGTAGCTCTCGTCGGGCGCGACGAACGGGCAGTAGTCGATGAACTCGGTATTGATGCTTCCCTCGAGGAGCTCCGGCTCCGCGTGCCCCTCGATCGCGGGTCGGGCCCGGTAGATGCCGCGGTCGAACCCGACACCCTCAAGCGAGCCGGTGAAATAGAGCGCCTGCCCCGCGGTGATGCACGGCTGCGACTCCATGGACTCGCTGTTGACCGGCGGCCCGATGTTGACCGGGGCGCCCCACCCGTCATCGCCGCGCGGCAGATACCAGATGTCGAGACTGCCGTACCCGTCGCTCCGGGCTCCCTGCAGGTAGAGCCGGGAGCCGTCCGGGGAGAACGACGGCGCCTGGGCTCCCGCCACATCGAGTGGCATGTCCTCGGGCTCCGACCACGCCCCGTCCCGGTACACCGACCTCATGATGGCCGGCGGGATGACCGGCCAGCAGACCTCGGTGTGGTCGGGCGCAAAGGTCGGCGCGCCGTGCAGGCGATACCCCGCTTCGGAGATGATGCCGGCCGCGAAGATCTCGGGCGTCCGCCCGGGCGGCGTCATCCCCAGATACGCGTGTTCCGGCGTCGCATCGGCGCCGCAGCCCCCCAGCAAGGCCGCGACCATCAGCAGGACGGCGGCCGCCGCAGGACAGGTTGCCACAGACACGCTCACGATGACTCCTCCTGCCGGGTTCCTTCTCTCCGGCTGATCCGATCCGCGTCGACCGCGGCGCACGCTCGATCCACCTTCCCGGCCGCGCGACCGCTCACCGGAATGCGGCCTCGCGCAGCGCGCCGAAGAGCTCCGCAAGAAGCGGCGGCTGATAGCGGGCGTTCAGTCCGCTCGGATTCGGAAGCACCCAGATGCCCGTCTCCCCGAGCGTCTCCTCCTGCTCGCCAAGCTCGGCGCTCGGCGCGGCGAAGGCCGTGCGGTAGGCCCCGATCCCGAGGACGGCGACGTACCGCGGCCCGTACTTCGACACGCGTCGCTTGAGGCTGCCCCGCCCTCGCCTCAGTTCCTCCGCGCTGATCTCCGCGGCGACGGCGGTCGAGCGCGCCACGAGGTTGGTCAGCCCGCAACCGTACTCCGGCAGCAACGACTGCTCGGACGGGTCAAGGATGCGGTCGGTGAAGCCCGAGTCGTGGAGCGCGCGCCAGAACCTGTTGCCGGGACGCGCGAAGTGATACCCGATGGCCGCCGAGTAGAGCCCCGGGTTGATCCCGCAGAAGAGCACGCGCAGGTCCGGCGCGATGACATCTCGCAGCTTCTTGCCCCTCGCCTGCTTGACCTCTTCGACGGTCGGTCTCTTCTGCTTCATCGAGTCACTCTCCTCGTGGGTCACCTGATCGTTCAACGTCAGTCGGTGTTGCTCCGTTCGAACGCGGCGCCGTCGGCCAATCTCACCTGGCCCCTTCATGAAACGGGGCCGCGAGCGGCAGAGCCCGCGCCCCTTGTGTTTGCTCGACACGTGTCCCGGCGCCGGTCCGGATGCCGCTCTCAACCGTCGAGAACCTGCCGTAGTTTCGCGGCGAGGCTCTGGATGACGAATGGCTTCTGGATGAACTGGACGCCGCTCTCCAGGATGCCGCGTTCGGCGATGACGTCGGCTGTGTACCCTGACATGTAGACGGTCTTGATCCCCGGATGCTGTGATTCGAGGAGTTCGGCAAGCTCCCGGCCGTTCATCTCGGGCATGACGACGTCCGTGAGAAGCAGGCTGATCTGATCGGGATGCTGCGACGCCAGCTCGATGGCCTCTGCTGGTGCCGAGGCAGGCACCACATGGTAACCGAGTCGTGTGAGGATGCTCGTACAGACGTGCAGGATGGACACCTCATCCTCGACGAGCAGGATCGTCTCGCCCTGGCTTCGCGGAAGCCCGACCTTTGTCGCGTCCTCTCCTTCGACATCGCCATGGTGTCTCGGCAGATAGACGTGGAACGTGGTCCCGACACCGACCTCGCTCGCGACCTCGACGAACCCTCTGTTCTGCGAGGTGATACCATAGACCGTGGCCAGTCCGAGCCCAGTCCCATGTCCCAGTTGCTTGGTCGTGAAGAAGGGGTCGAATATCTTGCCGAGCGTCTCTTCGTCCATTCCTTGCCCGTTGTCCTTCACCGAGAGCCCAACGTAGTCGCCCGGAGCGGCACCCGGGTGGCGTTGGACAGCGGCCTCGTCCAACGTCACGTTGCCGGTCGTGATCGTGATCGTGCACGAACCGGGAGTGGCGTCGCGGGCGTTGACGGCGAGGTTCGCGAGGATCTGCTCGACCTGCACCGGGTCGATGAAGACCGGCCACGCTCCCGCCAGGGGCAGCCACGAGAGCTCCACGTCCTCGCCCAGAAGACGCTGAAGCATCTTGAGCGTGCCGCCAACCGTTTCGTTCAGATCGAGTGCGCACGGTGCAACGGGCTGCTGACGCGCGAATGTCAGAAGCTGTCTGGTGAGGTTCGCAGAGCTCTCGGCCGCATCGTGGATCTCCAGGAGACGGTCACGAAGTCTGTCGTCACCCGTGAGCTTCGCGAGCGCCAGCTCGCAGTTGCCGAGTATGACCTGCAGCATGTTGTTGAAGTCGTGCGCAATGCCTCCTGCGAGACGTCCGACGGACTCCATCTTCGCGGACTGCGCAAGCTGGTCCTTCAGTCTCTCACGCTCCTCTTCCGCGAGCTTCCGCTCGTGGATGTCCGCGACGAACCCCATGAACCTGGTGTCGCTGAGCCTCACGGCCGAAACCAGCCACCAGCGCTTCTCCCCGCTCTTGTGAACGTATCGCAGGGCGTCCCTCGTCTCCCCCGTCTCCTGAACGGTTCGGAAGCTCCGCACCGCGAGCTCGCGGTCCTCATCCACGATGATGTCGGGAATGCCCTGGGAGAGGAGTTCCTCTTCCGAGTAGCCGGTGATGCGGCTGGCAGCGGGGTTGACCTCGAGATACCTGCCGTGTTCGTCGGTGATGAAGACACCGTAGGGCGCGTGCTCCACGTACTGCCGCCAGCGGCGCTCGGCCTCGCGTTCCGACTGCCTGGCTCGCTCCCGTTCGGTGATATCCTGGTTCACGATGACCGCTCCTTCGACCTCGCCCTCATCGCTGAGAAGCGGAGCGGTGTAGTTGAGGATGATGCGCGTCACGCCGTCGAAGGCGTCAATCTCGAGGAGCTCGTCCACGACGGTCTCGCCGTCGCGAATCGTCGGGACGAGCGACCAGTCCTCGGGACCGATCTCCTCGCCCGAGGGAAACCTTCGCGCCTTGAACACACCGTACTCGCTCGGGGGAACCAGCGGTTCAGCGCCCCAGATCCTCACGCCGGCGGGGTTGCCGCGCAGGAGCGTGCCGTCCTTGTCCGCGAACCAGAGTCCGACGGGCAGGACATCGAACACGCGCTCGAGCATCCCTCGCGATTGCCTGAGCTCACCCTCGGCCGCCTTGCGGGCCGAGATGTCCTGGAATGCACCCCGCAGACGCACACATTGACCGTCCTCGAAGACGCACTCTCCGTAGACGCGACACCAGATGAGCCGTCCTGTCGCCGTGGAAACCTGGAGTTCGAGATCGAACGGGGTACCATCACTGATGGCGCGCTCGTACACCTCGCGAAGCTTGGCTCGATCCTCAGGCGGATAGTAGTCCCAATGCTCATCCACGCCCGGGGGCCTGGTACCACGCTCCAGCTCGATGAGGTCGTAGAGCGTGTCGGTCCAGGTTGCCTCACGTGTCTCCAGGTCGTGCTCCCACCCGCCGACCCGCGCGATCCGTCCGGTCGATTCAAGCATGCGTCGGGTCGCTTCAAGGTCCGACATCCTGCCCTGCTCCGAAGCGTCCCTGAGAACGACGATCACCCCGGCTTCGCGCCCTTCGCCGCCGCGAACCGATGACGCACTCCCGACGACTGGGCGCTCCGTCCCGTCGCGGCGTACGAGAAGCGTGCTCTCCTCGAAGCCGTCGATGGCCCCATCGCGCAAGACCCGCCCGACGATATCCTCAAGCGCGTCTCGCGTCTTCGCGGATATGAGGTGGCACACCTCGGTCAGCAGACGCCCTCTCGCATCGTCGGCCGACCACCCGGTGAGCTGCTCGGCCGCGGGATCGAGCGTCTCGACTCCACCGTGGGCATCCGTCACAATGACCGCGCATGGCGCGGCTTCCAGCGAGTGGCCGTCCATGGACATCTCGTCCGCCTCAGGTTGGGGGTGCAACACGACGTGCTGTGTGCGCGAAGCGCCGACACGCACAGACAGTGACGCACAGATTACTGGACGCCACTCAGAGTGTCAAGTTCGCATCCGGCAGGATGAACAGCAGTCACACGAATGCCACCAGGCTCACGCGTGTCGTCTGTCACCGGTAGCTGCGCGAAGCGCGCACGGTCCTGTCGCGCACTTGCCGCACACCTCGGCGAGTCCGATGTCACGGAAACCCTCGGCCGCCTTCTGGCACCTCGCCCAGCACCGCGCCCGATCGAACCGAGTGTCGACCGACAGCGCGCCCTCCGGACAGCGCTTCACGCAGACCAGGCACGACCCGTTGGCGTGGTAGAGACAGCGCTCCCGCGGCGGCTCGGTCGTCACCTCGAGCTGCGCGTCGGTGACGAGCGACCCCAGGCGCCCGGCGCACCCGGCGTCCGTGATGAGCATGTGATGGACCCCGAAGCTCCCGAGCCCCGCGATCGCGGCCGCGCTCTTGTGCGACCAGGTGCTCTTGAGCGTGGCGCGGTCGAAGACGCCGGTCGGAGGCGCTGCCGCCGCGCGGAACCCGCCCGCCGTCAGTTCCCCGATGATCCGGTCGTTGATCGCTGCGATGAGGGTGTTGGTCTCGACGTAGGCGACCGCCCATTCCCGGGCGACCGCTCGCGGGTCGCGGGCGTTCGCGCGGACGAGCTCGGCCGTGAAGGGAAGGAAGAACGCGACGACGCTCGTTGCGCCGGGAAGCAGTTCCTCTGGAAGCATGTGGTCCGGGCCGACCAGTCGCTTGAGGTCCTCGAACCGCGGGTCGTCCGCGGCCGCCGCCCCGACGAGGGGGCGCCGGTACCGGGTCACACCCGGCGGCGCCTCCGCCATCTCGAAGACCGTCTTGCGAATCCGGTCGAGCAGACTCACCTCCCGGATGGCACCGTACTGCGCGTCAGGAAGGGAGAGCCGTCGGCGTTGCGACGATCCGGTCCGGCAGGATCAGCCGGTGGCGCCCCGCTTCCGCGCGACCGCCATGATCTCCATCTCGTCGAGCTCGACGGGGCCCCGCTCCCACTTCCCGGCGGTGCCACCCCAGATGTGCTCGACGTCGAACCCCGCCACACGGAGCATCAGCGCCAGCTCGGGCGGGACGAAGCTCCGCTCCCGAACCCGCACCGACTTCGCACCGTCGGCGGTCTCCAGGTCCATCTCAGAGCTCTCGACGAGCGTCACCGGGTCAAACCGTCCGGACCTCACGTCGTCATCCGAGTATCTGCGGATGAACGTCATCGCGTTGAGGACCGTCAGGACGATCGGCGCGCCCGGCTTGAGGGCGGCGTGGGCGTTCCTGAGAATCGCGAGGTCGTGCTCGCCCGGATCGTCGTCCGCGCCGAGCAGACCGAACGCGCCCTCGCACAGGCACACCGCGGCATCGAACGGCCCCGGTGGAAGCTCCTGCGAGACGTCGGCCCGGACCCACGTCACGTCGACGCCGGCCTCGCCTGCCGCCGCCCGCGCCCGCTCGAGCATTCCGTCGGAGATGTCCACGCCGGTCACACGATATCCCCGCGCTGCGAGCGGGATCGCGTGGCGGCCGACGCCGCACCCGATGTCGAGGATCGACGCGCCCTCGTCGAGCCCCAGTTCCTCGACGAGGAACTCGAGCTCCGCCTCCGTGTTCTGCGTGAAGCAGTTCTCGAGGTAGACCGACGCGTGGCCGTCGAAGAACTCCTTCCAGCTGCTGTCAGAGGTCATCCTACGCTCCTCCCACGCTCAGCACCTCGGCGACCGACCAGTCGCTGGCGAGCCAGAGCCCGAGCACGGTCGTCGCGGGGAAGCTCTCGGCGATGTACCGGACCGAAGCATCGAGCTGCTGCTTGTGCGTCGCTTCGTCGATCGGGTTGCCCGTGCAGTCCGCGTGGGCCGCCACGGCGATGACCGACGAACCGTGCCCGGTCACAGACACGTCCACCCGCCGGACGATCGACGCCTTCTCGGCCGACTCACCGGGTTCCGAGAGAAACCGCACGGGGCCGGCCTCGGTGACCGAGTCGACGAACGGCACGCCGTACCGCTCACGGAGGTAGTTGATGACGGGGAGCTGAGCGCGCCCGTCCATGCAGTTGACGGTGGTGACGAATGACACGATGCCATCTTCCTTCCTGCTTCGATGTGTGCACTGTGGCGAGCCGTCGAACGGGCAGCTCACCCCATCCTACGTTCGCGGGCTCTTCCGCTTCAGAACGTAGACCACCCAAGGTGCGATCTCTGTCTCGTTGACCCACTCGACCGGCTCCTCGCCGGTCGCCAGCGGACGGTGCGTCGCGACGACCTCGAGCTCCGCCTGCTCGTAGAGCTTCACGTAGTCCTCGTGCATCCAGACGATGTCCTCGACCGGTCGCCGGTCCGGGACATCGAGCATCACGATGCGGACCGTATCGCCGGTTCCCGCGTCCCGGTTCTCCGGGTAATCCCTCGTCGAGAACGATGCCCACTCGTTGACGTAGATCTCGGGCGACGACACGAGGTTCACGATGCACCCCTCGTCGGTGAGCAGGTCGCGAAGCTGTGTGAGCAGCAGCACCTTCTTCGGCGCCGTCGCGATGTTGTCGAACGTGAACGCCGAGAGCACCAGATCGTACGAGCTCCCGGACAGGGCGCTCAGATCGCCGTCCTGGACGACCCGGTAGACGCCCTTCGCATCCGCCTCCCGCGCCTTCGCCACCATCTCGCTCGAGATGTCGACGCCGACGGGGTCGAATCCGTGACGCTTGAGGAAGCGCGTTGACCGCCCGGTCCCGCACCCGAAGTCGAGCGCGCGCTTCCCGCCGGCGTGCTCCGCGAAGATGCCGGGAAGGTCTCGGTACGCAAGCAGATAGGTCCCCGGAAACTCGAGCGTGCTGTACGACGCCGCGCGCTGTGCGTCCTCGTAGACGTTCGCGAACACGCTCCGCTTCGCCTCCCGCCTGATGCTCCACGCCGCCAGCGTCGCGAGCGCTGCGGCGACGGGGAACAGGAACGCGCCGATCAACGTCGCACCGGTGCGTTCTCCATCGAACAGCCGCCAGATGTACATGATACTGACGAACCAGAAAGCCCCGGCGGAGAGCGCCATGAACTTCCATGAGTGTCCTCGTCCAGTCACTGCGTCCCTCCCTCGGGGTCCTTCGTGTCTGGCTATGTCATCGTGCCGCGCTCGCGTCCGACGCTGCCGCTCGGTCGCAGTCCGAGCCGCCGGTCGCGTGGTGCGTCAGCCCTTCTTCCGCGCCTTCCAGACCTCTTCCGTGGGCCACTTCCGCGCCCACTCGTAGTCGAAGTACGGATACGTCGTCGTCGCACCCTCGGGCGCCTGGATCTCAATGAGGTCCTCGATCTCAAACCCGTTCCGTCTGAGCAGCCGCACCCATTCCCCGTGCATCTGGTGGAACTCGACGCCCGGGTCGTCGGGCCACTCCATCCGATACATCCCGAACGCCGGTCGCAGGAGCCTCTCCCCAGATGGGGTGTTGTCCTCGTCGGGGATCGTGAGGTCGAACAGGTGCGAGTTCATCAGGAAACTCAACCGGCCGCCCGGCCTGAGCAGACGTGCCGCCTCCGGTACCCACTTCGCCGGGTCGGCCCAGATACAGACGCCGTACTCCGAGATGGCGAAGTCGAAGCTCGCGTCGGGCAGCGGGACGGTCTCGGCATTGCCGTGGATCAGCGGGAACTCGAGTCCGTGCTCCTGCTGCAGCCTTCGCGCGGTGGCAAGCTGCTCCTCGGAGTTGTCGATGCCGACGACGCGCGCGCCGAGCCGAGCCATCCAAGCCGACACGTACCCGGTGCCGCACCCGAGTTCGATGGCGTCCATCCCGTCGAGATCGTCCGGGAAGAGATGAAGCTCGGTCTCCGGAATGCCCCATACGCCCCAGTTGGGGTGCGGGTCGGCCCAGTTCCGCTCGCCGGCCGCGACGAACTCCCTGGACATCTCCTTCCAGGCCTCGCGGTTCTTGAGCACGTAGTCGGGAAGCTCGCCCATGGGACTCCTTCCGGGCCGTGGGACCACGACCACCGGATGATCGGTCGAAACTCCTGTCTTGCAGGCGATTCTACAGGCGGGTGTCGCCTGCGGCAAGCGTCGCCGCCCCCCGGGACGGCCATGACCGCGCCTCAGCGAGCCGTGTGCCGCGGCTACTCCTCGAGGTAGGCGTGCCACATCACGCGGGCGGCGACGGCCCGCCATGGACGCCACGACTCGGCGATCCGCTCGAGCTCCTCGGATCCTGGCCGCTCGTCGTGTCCGTAGAGCTCCTGGACGACGTTCGCGATCGCCAGGTCGCCGCTCGGCCAGACGTCGGGTCGCAACAGCGCCATCAGCAGATAGATGTCACTCGTCCACGGTCCGATCCCGGTCAGACGGGTGAGCTCCCGTCGGACGGCGTCGTCGTCGAGCCGCGCCAGCCCCTCGATGTCGAACGTGCCGTTCTCGATCTCATGCGCGAGGTTCCGGCAATACCGCGTCTTCTGCCGGCTGAAGCCGACCGCGCGGAGCGTATCATCGGTGAGCGCCAGTAAGCTGGACGGCGTGAGATCCCCCGCGGCGTCGTTGAGACGGGTGAACGCCGCCCTGGCGGACGCCAGTGAGACCTGCTGTTCGAGGATGATGTGGACGAGCGTCCCGAAGCCCGGCTCGCGCGACCACATCGGCGGCGGACCGAGCTCGTCGATCACGCCGCGGACCACCGGGTCGCGCGCGGCGAGTTCGGTGACGGCGCGGTCAAACGTGCGCTTCGTGAGGGGACGCGGGATCATCGCTTCCGGAAGACAGCCTCGACGAGCGCGTGTCGCTCGGGCTCTCCCTCGCCGTGCGAGTGCTCGGGGCCGAGCCCCTCCCAGTGATGAACAACGTGGTAGCCGTCGAAGAGCGTCTTGAGCTCGCCCGACTCAAGGAACGTGCGGATCTGACCGTCCGGCCCCGCGAACGAGTGGGGACCGATCTCAGAGCCCCTGCGGGCGTGGAGCGCGTAGCGCGCGTCGTCGACGGTGAACGCCGTGACGAAGACGAGCCCTCGCGGCGCCGTCCACGCGTCGACCCTGGCCAGCAGATCGACCATCGCCTCGCGGCTGAGAACCTGGGTCATACCGATGAGAAGGATCCCGGAGTAGCCGGATGGTTCGCCCGGGAAGTCCTCGAACCCGCACGCGTGTGTGCGAATCCGCAGTCCATCACGCGCCGCGACCGCCGCGATGGTCTCCGCTCCCGCTGGCGCCGGCTCGACCGCGTCGACCGCGAACCCCCACCGAGCAAGATAGAACGCGTTTCTCCCCTGCCCCGCCCCGACGTCGAGCACCGGGAGCGACGGGTTCATGAGCGCCGCGTACATCTCGATGATCCGGTCCGGCGCGGCGCCGAACACGTTCTCGGTCGTCCTGTATCGTTGCTCGTAGCTGATCACTGGTAGAACCTCACGAGTTGACCGCGGAGACCGCGCACTGTGCCCTCCTGCCGAACCCCGACAGAAGATGAGTGTGCCCTCATAGTATCACCCCGAAGTATGACACGCGACACCAGCAACGCGTTGCTCGAGAGGCGGCGCCCGCATGGACTACCCGAGCGTCTCCACGACCGATGCGAACTCCATCGTCGGTTGCCACCCGCGGCCGTGATCCTCGTAGAACCACCATGCGGAGAGCACGGCCTGCGCGAACGTCCAGTCCAGCATCCGCTTCCGGTCGAGACCGAGCCGCTCTTCGAAGATCGCGACGCGGCGCTCAAGCGTCACCCGTGGGCCCGCCCCGCTCATCAGGTTCTCCATCGGGTTGCGGAGAAAGGCGCCCACCTCGTACGCGGGCTCGCCGATGACGCCCTTCGGGTCGATGGCGAGCCACGGCTCGCGCTCCGCCGCGAGGATGTTCCAGTGATGGAGGTCTCCGTGGAGCACGACCGGCTCGTTCGCCGACGCCATGAGCTCGCCGAAGAGCGTCTCCGCCCGCTCAACGAGGCGACTGTCGAACGGACCGGTACCGCCGTCGAACTCGCGCCGGAGCCGCTCGAACCCGCGCGACCAGTCGGCCGCCGTCGGGAACGGATGTTCGTCTGGGACAGAACGCCAGAACTTCCGCATCACACCGGCGGCTATCTCGGTCGCCTCGGTGTCGGACACGGTCAGCAGCGTCTCCCCCGGAACCGCTCGCTCGAGCAGAAACACGCCGGCGTCGGTGTCGGACTCGAGCAGACGAACGCACCCGCGCCCGTCGTAGTGCGAGAGCGCCGCGACCTCGGTCTCGATCTCCCGGTTCGGGACACCCGCCTTGAGGACGACCCGCGCTCCGTCGGCGCGAACGGCCGGGGCCACATAGTTGTACGAGAGTGGCCCGAACGGCGGTTCGACCACGACCGACCAGCGCGTGGCGCAGCGTTCAATGAGCACGGGCAGGCGCGCGAGCCACGCGACCCCGTCGGCGCCGTGCAGCTCGGTGATCGTTCGCTGGAAGTGTGAGGAAGTAAGCCCCATAGCGAGCTACAGGAACCTGATGGCGAGCGCCACGAGCATGAGCACCAGCGAGAGCGTGCCGAAGGTCGCACACGGCTGGTACAGGGGCCCGACCTCACCCGTCTCCTCGAGCGTCACGCGCTTGTAGACGGCGAGGTAGCGGAAGATCATGAAGCGGATCAGCATCGGGTGCGCGCTCAGTCCTCTCGAGCGCAGCTCGCTGGCGATCGTGGCGCCGTAGACGAAGCACCCGATCACACACGCGAACGCGCAGAGCACGAGCAGCGTGAAGAGCGCCGTCATACATCCTCCTGCGGTGTTGGGCGGCTACGACTGCGCCAGCTTCTCCGCGAACTCCTCGGCCCACGCCCTGGCGATCTCGGGGTCGGTCCTATCCTCGAGATTTCCTGGAGAGATGGGGACCAACCCGGGAAACGCGTCGTACTTGAGCGGTGCGAGGCCGTGTCGCTCGATGAGCGGATCGAGGAACTTCTTGCGAGCCTCATCCGGCTTGTCGATGGCCATGGCGCTCGAGAGGAAAACGCCCAACCGCTTCCCCTTGAGGTCGCGCCTAGCGAGGAACGACTTGCCCTTGCGGTAGACCATGAACATCCGAACGCCGGTTCCGAGGACGACGCTGTCGTACCCGGCGAGGTCGGCTACTTTCTCACGCTTGAGGTTCACCACATCGACGTCGTGGCCTTTCGAACGCAGCGTCTCGGCGACGATGTTCGCGTACTTCTCGGTCGCGCCACCCGCCGTGATGTGAGCAACCAGTGTCTTGCCCGGCATGGGTCAAACTCCTTCTCTCCTCAGGAAGCGCCTTCGTCAGCGGACACGTCCGAGGGTATCACATACTCGAGATGGATGTCCTCGGGCTCGAGCTCAAAGAGCCCCGAATCCACCTCCGCCGCCGGGCGGCATCCGAGGCTCATGTAGTACTCCACGGTATGGCGCGAAGGCGTCGAGGAGATGTAGAGCCTCCGCGCCCCGAGTTCCCTCGCCCTGGCCTCCGCCTCCCGAAACAGCCGCGTGCCGAGTCCCTTGCTCCGGTACGGTCTGCTGACGTGCAGGAACTTGAGCTGGAGCTGGTCGAGACGCGAACCGATGAAGCGGTCCTCGAGAACGGCCACGCCCACGAGTCGGTCGCGTTCGAACGCGCCATAGAACGTCCCGCCCCGATCGAAGCAGTCCAAGAGCATGGGTCCGTAGTGCTCGGCCTCGCCTGGGGGCCAGCCCTTCATGTCGTACTGCTCGGGTTTGAGGACCAGTTCTCCGTCTTCCAGATAGTAGATGCCGTCGACGAACTCGCCCCGGTCGATCTGCCAGATGGCGTCGATCTCCGAGCGCTCCATCTCCCTGATGATCGGCCTGACTGTCACTCGCGTCTCCGTTGCTGTCGTTGCGGTCGGTGTGGTTGCGGTCGAGCTACAGCTCGTCGGAGAGCGTGATGGCGAACGAGCACTCGTCGTCACCGCCCAGCACGCTCTTGAGTATCTCGATGGTCACCGGCTTCCCGGTTGCTCCCTCCCACTGCGTCCGGAACCAGCCGGCGCCGCAGTTGCAGAACGTCTTCGGCATGCCCTCGTCGAGATGGTCGCGCACGAGCGGGCAGAAGCAATACGCGCTTCTCCGCGCTGCGTCCGTCTCGGCCTTCTCGTAGGCCGCCCGGTCGCGTGGCGCCTTCGACGTGTAGAGAACCCGACCCTCGCGCCTCGGCCGCTTCCCCCACCCGGGGTCCGCGTCCATGAAGTCCAGCACCGCATCCACGGCCGCGAGACCGTCCCCGGTCTCGGCCTTCGCCGCAGTGTAGACGTCCCGCAGCTTCGCGACCTGCGCCTCCGGAAAGACGTGCGCGCAACTGGAGAGCACATCGTAGCACTGGTGCGGCGTCGCCACCGCCGCGAGCGATTCGACCGCCGCTTTCGTCCAGCGGAATCGCTCCTCCACACCCGCGTCGAGCGAGAGAGAGCCGTGCTCTGCAGCGACCCGCGCAGCCGCCTCGTCTCCGAGAACGCGCGAGGTGTGCCGGTCGAACAGCTCACCCCACCGGTGGATGACGAACTGGAGCTCCACCGGTCCCTCGCCCCAGTTTGGATAGACCTCGCGGCAGAACTCATCGGAGATGATGCCAAGCCGAGACGCGTGACCGAAGAGCGCGCCGTAGCTCTCGCCGGTCGCCTCGGCAGAGCCGTCATGCACGAGCGAGAGAACCTCCATCTCGGGAACGGCGCGTGTTGCGACCGGTCCAGTATCGACGTCGCGAGACACGGGCACGCCGACCTCGGCGTCGTATCCCTCGGCCACACTCGTGACGAAGTTGATGATGCAGAACGGCGAACCGACGACGGCGTCGTCTGGGACGAGCACGTGAAGCTCACGGAGCGCATCGCGGATCCCGTCGCGGCCGTCGAGCACACGACGGAAACCGGCGACCCGCGTCTCACTGACGAGCTTCCGGTCGATGTCCCGAGGCTTCGGTGTCATAGCTGTCTCCGGGCGGTGTGGATTCGGGTGCATCAGGTCGAGGCCGCGCACACGGGCGCGTGGCGCTCACCCAACTCAGACACGCCGCCTCGCGGCTCCGTTGGCAGACAACCGGCCGTCGACGGAACTCGTCCGATGGTGCGCCCTACCGGTAGAGCGCCTTGATCCTCCCCCATGTCCCCCGCTCCACGGGAGTCGTCGGGACCAGGAAGGTCCCGCTGAGGTCGTTTCCAAGCTCTCCGACGAGCCACCACCTGAATACGAGCACGTCCGGCCAGTCCTCAGGTGTCACGCCCATCGCGATGGCGCCGATGTTCGTCGACTCGCCGCGCCAGATCCCGCCGGTGTCGGGATCGTCGATCCAGAACAGCGTCGAGTCGGCATAGGAGCACGTGAAGTCGGGACGCCCGGCGACGATCTCGTCGAACCACATGGACGCGGACTCGGCTGTCAGAACGGACGGGGGTCGAATCCAGACTCCGACGATGCGCTCGACATGGACGTCGTCCTTCTGTACCTCGAACTCGAGCTGGATCGCGAGTGGCGGAACGGGGGGAACCGGACCGCTCGGTTGCACCAGTGTGATGGTCGAGCCGTCCAGCGAGGCGAACGTGCATGTGGGAGCGACCGCCGCGAGCAACGCGGCAAACACAACGGACAACACAGGGGCTATGGCGCGCATGAATCATCACCTCCAATCGTTCGTCGGCCGCCAGGGGGGCCGCGGAGGTCGGCGCGCGGGGTTTCTGTTGGCTACTGCATCACGGTCGCGACGGAGCGCACGTCACGACTCCCGCCGTCGGGCCAGATACTCGCGCACCAGCTCGGCGTGTCCGTCGTAGTGCTCGTGCATGTTGCCCTCGAACACAAGCGCCGGCGTCCAGTCCGGGGGCATCCCCGGGAACGCCGCAGGGTCGTTGAGCTGCTCGTCGCCGAGCTGCGAGAGCAGCCCGATCATCCGCGCGTGGGTATTCTTCGCATCGGCGAGCACCTCGGTGTGGTCGCGACCGGCGTTCTCCTCCCGGATGATCTCGTTTCGCTCGTCGGTCGGCAGCTCCCAGAGCTCCGACCCGACGAAACGCTGCGCCTCGAGAAGCCCGATCATCTGTTTCTCGTACCACGTCACGTGCGCGATGACGTCGGTGAGCGTCCAGTCCTTGTGGAATCCCGATTCCGCCGCGCGCTCCCGCGTGACGCAGGCGACGGTGTCGAGCCAGGCCTTCCAGGACCGTTCGACCCGGTTGACGAACTCCTCGACCGTCGTCGGCTCACTCATTGCTGCTTCCCCCTTTGCTTTCGGCCGAGGCAAGGCTCCGGTCGAGCTGTCGCCCCATGATCCAGGCGGCCGCACGCGGGTAGAGGCTCTTCCAGAACCCGACACGGGCGTGGTCGGTGAAGTACCGCGCACCCGGCTCGAGCCACCCGCGCTCCTTCCAATACGCGTAGTCGGTCGGTGAGAACCCATCAAGTCGACCGTAGATGGCCCGCATCGCGTGGAACGCCAGATGGTCGTTCACGGTGAGCCGTCTGGGGGGCTTCGTCCGCATCAGACCATGCAGACGCCGGGCCACGTCCTCCACCCGATCGGGCGACTTCATGAAGCGTGGCATCGTGGTGTGCTGAGGCGGGTCTGTGTACGTGAGCTCACCGACGTGCTCGAACCCCCACGCGCCGGCGAACATCGAGATGTACCCGAGGGCCTCCTTGAGACCGACCCCGCCGGTGACCGCGAGCCCGACGCTGTACTTCCCGAAGTAGCGGGGCCGGTGGAACGTGTAGGCCATACGGTCGACGAGCGTTTTCATCAGCGTCGAGACGTGCATCGAGTGCACGGGCGTGGCGAACACGACCGCGTCCGCCTCCGCGATCTTCCGCTCGATCGCTTCCCGGTCGTCGTGGATGGGACACGCATCCTTGCCCTTCATGAAGCACAGGAAACAGCCGCGACACGGCTCGATCTTCATCTCCGCGAGCGCCACGTGCTCGAATTCCACGTCGCCGAGCGCGGTGAGCGCCTCGCCAAACCGCTCGACCCTATCGAACGTGTTACCCCTGTGAGGGCTCGCCTGGATCGCGACGACCTTCACGTGACACCTCCTCCATGTAGCCGTTCCACGCTTTGAAGAACGCATCCTCGCTCTCGAACCCGAGCACGCCGTAGTCCGCATCTCTCGCGGCGAACTCGAGGAAGGCATCGTACTCGCCGCGGCCGATCTCCTCAACGATGTACTTCACGATCCACGCGGCGAGGCTGTAGGAGCGGCGCGTCTCCTCGACGTCACGGTAGAAGGAGAGGTCGGACTCCCGCTCAGGTAGATGCTCGACTTCGAACGGCTCGAGCATCCCGGACTCGTAGTGGGCGATCCCCTCCCGGATCCAGATGAACCCATGCGAGTAGATGATGTGAGTCAGCTCGTGCACGGGGACCCGGTACCGGTGCCGGTCGGGGTAGCAGTCCTCGTAGATCGAGGTCAGGAGGATGCGCCGACCGTCGACGTCGCAGAGGCCGCGGATGGGATGTGACGGCTGGCTCGTCCCCAGCGCGGCGAGCCACAGCTCGGGCTGCGACGGGTAGATCAGCACGTCCACCCGATCGTCGAATCCGGGTTGGAGCCGGTCGCGGATCCGCACGTACGCCGAGTCCATCACGGCGGCGAGACGCGTGTAGTCACGGGTGTCGGTCTCCGCCGCATGGATCGCGACGTGCTCCCCGTCGAGCCGCAGCGGCAGCTCGCTCGCCTCGGCACAGGCAGCACTCGCGGCCACGAGAAACGCGAGCACGAACACGGCGGTGCGTGTTGCGCGGGCGGCCGACATCATGGTTCTCCCGCCTCGAACCACTCGCCCTCGCTGAAGGAGTACACCAGCTCGACCGTGCCACCCGATGGCGACGCGTTCGTGTCACCCTCGTGGTAGCGAGGATACGAACGATACAGCCGACCCTCTTCGATGTTGAAGCTGTCATGTCCCATGTATCCGTCGTGGCGCTCCGGGTCAAGCATTGACAGGTCCAGCGTCTCGACAGCGTCCCCCCGACGTCTGTGGACGTGCACCGACCCGTGCGAGCCACTCCCGGCGGAGTGTGTCGTCACGATCAGGCAGACGGATCCGTCGGGTCCGAGTTCGGCGAGCCACACGTCGGAGATCATCCCGTCCCGCCCCGACTCGATGCGGTCGATCGTCCCGTCGGACCAGGTGATCTCGCCCCGATAGGTCCCGACGGAGAGTGGCTCGTTGATGGGCATCCACACGCGGGCATGGGCGTCGCCGCACACTGCGGTGTAGGTAGCTTCCGCCAGGTCCTCATCGCCACCGCAGCCCGCGAGAGCGAGTGCGAGACAGTAGAGTGCGGCCGCGAACCCACGTGTTGTCACACAGGACCTCCCGACTCCCTGGACAGCTCCCCTACCGAAACAGCGCCTTGACCCGTCCCCAGCTGATCGCTTTGACCGGCGTCGAGTCACAACCCACACCAAACGCCCCGACGAGCCCGCACCCGCCGCTGTTCTCCGCGGCACACGGCGAGTCTGCGTGGAGCCAATGCCGCCGATCGATGTTCGCGAACCCGCAGTAGAGCGGATCGGCGTGGAAGTTCCCGGTCACACCGTGCTGGTCGGCGATGCAGCCCACCCAGTCCCCGTACTCGTTCCCGTAGACGTCGCAGCACGACAGCACGATCTCCCCGCCGGTGTAACAGCGGGCGGCCGTTCCTTTGGACCCGAAGGAGATGATGCTCCCGGATGCCTCGACCAACGACCCTCCGTCGCAGAACACGCCGACACCGGCCACACTGATGTTGGCGTCCATCGTGCACTGCTCGAGGATCATTGTCGACGAGCCCCTGCACGCGACGGCCCCGCCGGAGTCGGCGGCGTTCTCCCAGAAGAGACACCACCTCATGACGGCCGACGAGGCGCCCGTGCACGCGACCGCGGCCCCGATGTCGGCCGAGTTGGACCAGAACTCGCAGGCGCGGAACGCAAGCGATGAGCCGTCGGTGCAGTAGACGACCCCGCCCTCGCCGTAGAGCGCGTACTCGCATGAGTTGCCGAAGAACTCGCAGCCGACGAACACCGACGACGACCCCAGACAGGCGATTGCCCCGCCGCGGTCGGCGCACCAGTTCCCCTCGAAGATGCAGTCGACGAACTTCATCGACGCGCCGTCGCACAAGACTCCCCCGCCAAGGTCGTTCCGTCGACCGTTGAAGATCGTGAACCCCTCGATGACGGAGGTCGTGTCCTCGCCGCTGTGCAGGTGGAATGCGCGCGTCGAGTCGAGGCAGTCGATGATGGTCAGCTTCGGCCCCGAGGGCGCGCGAAGAACGACGTCCGTCCCGCCGAAGTCGATGTCCCGGTTGAGTTCTCCCGAGTACGTCCCCGCTGCGACGAGGACCGTGTCGCCCTTCCCCGCCGCGTTGACGCCATCCTGAATGGTCGGCTCATCGTCCGGCACGTGGACGACGAGCGCGGATGCGGGGAGCACCGTGAACGCGAGCAGGGTCAGCATCAGCACCACAGTCTGTGTGCGTGTCATATCGTGTTCCCTTCGCGGAGAGCCGCTCCGCTCCTCCCCGTCGCGGCGCTATCTGTAGAGTCCCTTCACTGCGCCCCACGTCGGCTCGAGCACGGGCGACTGCCCGCAGTCACCGGGAGGACACGACGCTCCGCCGATACCTCCGTGAGAGAGAACGCAGAAGTGGTCGAGCTCCCGCTCGTTCGAGCAGTCGACGACCCACGAGGGAAGGAGCTCGTGTTCGAGGATCTCGAGACAGCACGAGCCGCCGAGGTATCCAAGGTGGATGACGCCGAGCAGGACCGGGTCACCCTGCGTGCACTCGTTGGAACCGACGTAGATGCCGTAGCCATCCCACGGAGCGCTCTGTGGCGGCTCGCTCAACGGGAGCAGGGGTTCCCAGGCCGCCGACCCGAAGACGCCGGGGAAGGCGACCAGCGGGTCGTCGAACCGAAGCGAGACGCTCGTCAGTCCCTCGCCGAGCTGGTCGATACAGACATACGCGTCAATCATCTCGCCCGGCACGGGCGTGATCTCGTGGACGTAGTCGGGTGGGTCGAAGTCGATGTAGACACGCGCGTCCGGATTGCCTCCAGCGTGCGCCGCGAGGGTCAGCATGACGACGATCATGGCAGTCAGCGAGAACCGCATGACGCACCTCCTCGGGGAGCGGCGCCGTGGTATGTACCCCCCGGCGACATCGGCGCCGGGAGCCGGCGCGCGGTCACTTCCAGGTCACTCTCGCGGGACGACGCTCGGGCCACCTCCGGAACTTCACCCTGGGATGACCAATGGCGAGGCCGGCGTAGATCTTGTGGTGCTCGGGCAGTTCGAGGAACCTCGCGATGCTGTCGTCGCGGTCGCACGCCGCCACGACGAAGCCCGTATAGAAGCAGCCGAGCCCGAGCGCCTCGACGGCGAGCGACGCGTTCTGCAGCGCGAGGTTCGCGTCGGTCCCCGGGGAGATGTCGACCTCATCCGCGTGGAAGAGCAGCAGCGCCGGCGCACCGTAGAGCAGCAGGTCGGTCCCGTCGTCGTAGAGCGACGCGAGGTGGACGAGTTCAGGCGCGAAGTCGGTGACGGCCGCGACCTTCCTTGCGCCGATCATGGCGCGCATGACCAGACGACCGATCGGCGAGGCGAACGGCTTGACCAGCTTCCGGAGCGCGCTCGCAGTGAGGCTGCCGATCTCCGCGATCGCCCCCGGGCTCAGGACCGCGGCGTAGCGCGTGCCCTGGCAGTTGTGTCCGCTCGGCGCGAACCGCGCGGCCTCGATGATCTTCTCCATGTCCTCGCGAGACACGGGCTCGTCGGTGAACGCCCTCTTCGAGCGTCTCCCCCGCAGGAGCTGGAGCACCTGGTCATACCCGGCCTCGAGCTCGGGCTTGATGTCACCACCAGAGTCCTCCGGGAAGCTGCTGTGCGAGATCGCGTCACCGGGACAGACGGCGACGCAGTGGCCGCAGTCGAAGCACGCCTCCTCGCGCGTGACCGTCGGGACGGCGCTCTTCTCCTCCTGCACGAAGACGCCCTGTACGCAGACGGTCTGACACAGCCCCTCACGCTTGCACAGCTCGGGGTTGACGACGATCCTGGTCATCCGTTCCTCCTTCGGCGACCTGCCGACTCCGTCTGCGGCAGCTCCTCCCGCATCTCGAGCGCGTACCCGATGAACGCGAGCGTCCTCGCGAACGCCATCGGGTCGGGTGCCTGTCGCTCAGTCAGTTCGATTCCAGTATACCCCTCCTCCACACCCAATCGAAGTCCTGATACCGGCCACCGAGCAACTCGCACTGGGCGACACTCGCTCCAGCCACGTCGTCCGCGTTCGCGCGGTGGGTTCTCCGTGAGCGTCTCGCCCGTCAGACGAGCTCCGGAAGCTGCCACTCGACACGCCAGTAGACGCCACCGTCCCGCTCCATCAGTCCGTTCATCACGAACTCGCGTCGGAACAGGCAGTAGTCGGGATGGTACCGTTCGATGATCTCGTTGACCTCCTTCTCGGAGTACTTCACGCCCTCCTCGAACTTGTTGACGAGCCACTTGAGGATGACGAGACGCTTCTTGTACCCGGCCGGGACGCGCGCGATCCGGTCACCCTCCATGAACGCGTCGAGGACCCTCTGCTCCCACGCCTCGTACTCCACCCCGTCAGCCAGCGCGACGACGCTCTCCGGGCTGAACGAGGAGAACACGTCCTTGCTCATCGCCTGGAGACCATCGGCGCTGAGTCGATGCAGATGGTCGTTGCCGTCGGTGCGCATGTCGACCAGACCGAGTTCCCGGAGCTTATCCAGATGATGCGAGACCGTCGGCGCCTTGAGGTCCAGGATCGCCGCAAGCTCCTCCACCCCACACTCGCGTTCCGCCAGGACCCCGAGGATCTTCAGCCGGTTCTCGTTCGCCAGCACCTTGAAGAACCTGAGCAGGGTCTCGATGTCCCTCTGTCCCATCGCACCCTCCTACTTTGATGTATTACTAAATAGAACAGTATCAAAGTAGGCCGTGGTATGTCAAGGGTCTCTTGTGAAGGGCCGGCATCGGGAGACACCGCAGCCGCCGGGCGGCAGCGGCCCGGGCGGCGGCGCATCGCTGGGAAGGCAGTCAGGACATCAGCGCTGGGCGAGATTCCGTACCAGGTCGTCCGCTTCACGCTGCGTGTGGAGCTCTGTGAGATGGACGCGCGCCCCTGCCCCGGCGCGGAAGAGCTCATCGTACTCGCGCCGACGTCGCCGGTGCGTGTGGATGACCCACCAGGGAATGGAGTACCGACTGAGGAATGCGGTGCGGAACGTCTCGCGGTTCCCGCCGAAGATCTCCTCCCCTGTGAAGACGCGTCGGACGGTCCTGGCCAGCGACCGGCCAAAGACGAGGGGGAACGGGTAGTTGAGCCAGACGGCATCGGTCGCGCGTGCAAGGATGATGTCCCGGACCTTCCGGTAGTTCCCGTCGATGACCCAGCGGTCGGCCCCGACGCGCTGCCGCACCGCTTCGCGGAACTCCTCGGTCGGCGTCTCGCTCCAGCCGGGTCCCCAGTGGAGCGCGTCGAGCTCGACGTGTGGGATGTCGAGGGTGTCGGCAATGCGTCGGGCGAGCGTCGTCTTGCCGGAGCAGCTCGTGCCGATGACGATGATGCGGTCCATGATCATCGGCCTTCGAGGTCGGGCAGCTCGTACCCGCTCCGCTCGAACCACCGGCCGAGCAGTGCGGACGTGACGATCACGAGCGGAAGCGACACGAGGAACCTGACGCCCGTGAACTTCCACCCGAGGAACGACGCCTCGAACAGCGTCATCGGGATCCGGCAGATCCCCGCTGCCGACAGCATCGCCAGAACAACACCGAGTCGTGCGCGCTTCACACGAAGCGCGTGCGCCACCGGGAGCGCCACGTGGAGTCCGCCCACGGTGCCGCCGGCCATGAGAATCGCCCACGCATAGGACTTCAGCCCCGATCCGTGGCCGAGGTGGCGTTCGACGGTCTCGGTCTTGACCCACACCTCGAACAGCCCGATCACAACGAACACGGGCGGGAGCACCTTGAGCATCTGCAGGAGGAATCCGAGGAAGTTACTCCCCATCTCCTTCCCCGGGTCGAACCCGACCGCGACGGAGATCAGAACGAACGCGGTGAAGAGCGTCCCCAGGACGATCGGCCAGATGTGACGCCGGACGGCCATCACAGGATCTCCCCGAAGAAGATGCCGGTCGCCACCGCGACCGCCAGCGCGACGAGAAGGCTTGTGACGTTCCTGGCGAGCGCCAGCCGCCACCCGAGGTAGGTCCGCTCCAGCGGAAAGGTCACGATGCCGACCATCATCAGCGCCGTTGAGAACGCCGAGAGCGCCATGTACGGCGCGCCCCGCGACAGAAGCGTGCCGCAGAGGGGGAACGCGATGAAGCCGGGCATCACGGAGATCGACCCGACGCCGAGACCCGCGGCGACGGCCATCCACCTGCTCTCCGGCGTCAGCGTGTGCAGCACCGTCTGCTCCGGAAGCAGGTAGAGCGCGACCGCGACGAGCACGAGCATCACGACGAACGCCGGGGCGATCTTCGTGAACCGCCTGAGGGCGATGCGGAGCGCTTTGACGGTCTTCTCACGGTTCGCCAGCAGCGAGATCACGAGGAGGACTGCCGCCATGACGTAGAGTACGATCATACGGTGTCGCCGATCGAAAGGAGTCCATCCGGGGATGCGGTCCCCGGAGCACGCACTTGATGGTCCCGACGGCTCACTTGGTCTTGCACCCGACGCAGTTGCAGAACCCGTGATAGGTCGCGCAGATGCCGCCGAAGATCGAGATCAGCCCCCAGAAGAGCGGGCGGAAGATGATGTGCTGCCAGACCGGCTCCGAGTGCGGGAGCAGATAGATACCCCACGTCACGAGGATACAGCCCGTCACGATGCACGCGTGCCCGAAGAGGATCAGCGCCGTGCGTCCCGGGCGGAACCCCAGATACAGCAGCGACGCGCCGATGAGCAGCGGGACGATGCCTCCGAGTCCGCTGCCCTGGACAAGAACGAAGATGCCGAAGCCGACCAGAAGGACGCCGACGATAGTGTTCGGGATGTTGACGCGCATCTGTTGAACCTCCCCCTCTCCTGGCTGCCGATCCTGCACTGATGACAGCGCTCATCTGTAGTGGACTGCATCGCTGCCGTCCTGTGGCTGCTCGTCTACTCGCCTCGGGTGTGCCGCCTCGCCACGAACGCCGTGAGCGCGAGTGGACGCTTCCTCTCAGCGTCCATATAGGCTGTGAACCCGAGCTCCGCCTCGAGCTGGAACCCGCTCGCCTCGAGCGGAGTCAGGACATCGCTCGCTGTGTGTCGGTACATCGTCACCTCGCGATCGTCCGCGGTGTGTTCCCGCCCGACGGTGATCTCCGACGGCTCACCTGATCCGCGGTCGATGACCGTGAACGCGAACGTACCTCCATCGCGAAGCACGCGACCCGCCTCGTTGAACACGTCGGCCGGACTCTCGAGAAACTGGAGAACGCCCACGCAGATCGCGTGATCGAACGATCCGTCCTCGAACGGATACGGGACGACGCTCAGGTCGTGCTGCACGAGCCTTTCCGCGAGGCCTTTCCCACGCACGCCCCGCAGCATCTCCTCATCGAGGTCCATGCCGGTGACTCTCAGCCCGGCCTCGGCGAACAGCGCGGAACTCAGGCCGGTCCCCACTCCGAGATCGAGCAGCGACTCCCCGGGCTCGACGGCGCGATACATCAGACCGAACACAACCTCGGAGCCGAACCACGCCGTGGCAACGGCCTGCTCGTCGTAGTACTCGGCCGAACGTTCTCTCGCCACACCGGGTCGCGCCTCTAGAGGATCGGGCAACGCCTCACACGAGAGCTCCAGGACGAGTTCGTCGATCTCCTCGCCCCGTGCGTTCGCGAACCCTCGAGCCTCTTCGATCACCCTGAACCCGCACTTCTCGAGCACCCGGATCGAAGCCACGTTGTCCTTCGCCGCGCGGGCACGCATCGGCCGACGGGTATCGACGGTGGCGAGGAACTGCCGGAGCGCCTCGGTCGCGACACCCTGCCCCCAGTGGTCGCTGCCGATCCAATACGTGACCTCGGGTTTCCCCGACTCCTCATAGCTGAGCACGCTCCCGAGCACCTCCTCGCCGCGGACGATCGTCCGGACGATGACGCCGGGAGCGGCAAGCACCTTGCGCCAGTGAGCTGTGAAGGCCTCGTGGTCCGTGGGGTCCTTCGGTGTGAAGGCCGCCATCTGCGCGGCTTCCGGCTCGCACTCGTATCGGAAGAAAACGGGTAGGTCCGCCTCGATCACATCGCGAAGCAGGATCGTGTCAGTCATTGAGCATCCTCCGCTTGCTGTTCTCGCGTGAGCCGCACCAGCCGAGATACAGCAGTATCGCCGCTCCGGGCGTCAGTGTCACGCCTGGAGTTCTCATGATGCCCTGCGTCGGAGCTGACCGAAACAAGCAAACCCGACAGCGCATGGCTGCCGGGGTGCCAGTCTGTTGGAGATGTGCTGTACGCCCGGGGTCGAGGACGCGCCGGGACAGCCGGCGGCAAGCTCGTGTCCGTCGTCGGACAACGGTCTCGGTCGGCTACCGGTACAACGCCTTCAGTCTCCCCCATGTCACGGGCTCAACGACCGTGTTGCACGGCCCGCACCCGGCGGGGAGCACTCCGATCTGCAGTCCCCAGTCGTTGCCGGCCGGCAGACACGGGGAATCGGAACAGAGCGCGAAGTCCCCACCTCCCCGATCGCAGAAGAACGGATCGACGAACAGGTTGTCGTGGTGACCTGATGGAAGGCTGTCGCCGAGCGAGTGCCCGAAGATCACGCAGTGATGCACATCGAGATTCGAGCCCGTATTGAGCATCGGCTCCGCGTCACCGAACGCCAGAATCGTCTGCTCGATGTCCACGGGGCCACCGACACACAGAACCGGGCCGCCGTTCCCGACGATCGTGCTCGTGCGGATCGTGCAGCCCGAGCCGCCGACCCTGATGATCGTATCCGGCACATCGTAGAAGAGACAGTCCTCGACCACTCCGGAGGCGAGATCGAGCGCGTATCCGCCGGAACCCGTGAACGTGCAGTCGGAGACAAGGACGTCGCCCATCCAGGCGCCTACGGCTCCGCGGTTCTCAGAGAAGTCGCAATCCACGAGCGTGAGAGCCGATCCGCCGAAGCTGATGCTCTCGGCTCGCCCCGCGCCGTTGTTGTGGAACGAGCAGCGGATGAAGGTGACCGACGCCCCGTCTGTCACGTAGGCGCCCCCTCCACCCGTGTCGTCGATCCCGTGCGCCGGACCGGCGGCGTGGTTCGCCGCAAACTCGCAGTCCGTGACGACGGCCGATGAACCGTCCGTGACCCAGAGACCTCCACCGCACTCAGTGTCCGTCATGGATCCGTCGATTGCGCTCGCGCTGTTCCCGGAGAAGAGACAGCCCTCAATGAGAGGACTGGATCCGAGAACGGCGATCGCGCCACCGTTCCTGCCGTCGTTGTCGTGGAACTCGCAATCGCGGATGGTCGGCGAGGAACCCTCGATGCAGATGGCCCCACCCGGCCTCCAGTAGATGCCCCACTGGTCGGTCACCGCCGACCAGTTCCCGTAGAAGCAGCAGCCCTCAATGAGCGGGGACGACCCGCCTGCGCATCGAATCGCTCCCCCGTACTGGTCGATCCCGTGGCGAACCTGGAAGCCGCTGATCACGGCCGACGAGCTCTCTCCGGAATCGAAGGTGACAAACCTGCCAGACCAGTAGTTGTCCTGCCCCATATCAATGATGGTCACGGCCCAGCCGCCTGACGACATGAGGACGATGTCCTTCCCCTCGAAGTTGAGGTTTCGACTCCCCTCGTCCTCGTATGTCCCCGGAGCGACCAGAACGGTGTCGCCCGTCACCGCCTGTGACACGGCCTGGCTCAGCGTGCTGACCTCGGAGGGAACATGGATCGTCGCGGCCGGACTGGTCACACACGTGAGAACCAGGATGACCAGCACAGCGAGCGCCGGCATGAGCGCGGCTCGCGCGACGGCGGCCAGTGTTGCCCGGTCCATGCTGCACCTCCTGCAAGCGGCCGGTAGCTGCGGATGTCTGTCGAGCTGCCCCTCGGACCTGCTACTTCAACATGTCACTGATCGCGGCGCTCATCGACGCGGGAAACGCCACGATGACCACGCGCTTCATGGCCAGCGCCGTGTCCACTCCCCACGGACACTTCTGGATCAGTGTCAGAAGTCCCCCCACCACGAGAAGGGAGAGAACGTAGACCGCAAGCACTCGCTTGACGTACTCCGTCACGTGCCCGCTGAGCGAGCCGCGATAGAAGTTGTAATAGACGAAGAGCGCGATGAACGCGACGGACACGATCGCAAGTCCCGCGACGTTGGCGACTGGAAGACGCTCGCCGAGTGTCCAGGTTTCCTCGGTGAACGCCACCGGGACGGCGAGGACCGATGCACCGACGATGATCTGCATCACATCGCGTGGGCGGAACTCCCACATGAGTGGCTGGACCGCGTAGCTGATGACCTTGCCGGCACTGTCCACAACGGGCACCACCTTGTGAAGGTAGCCCCCGATGCGCTTCACCGTGAACCCGCGTGTCGTGCTCTTCTCCATGAGTCCCCTTCGGTCATGTCACACAAGGCCTGCAGCAGAAGTCCTCCGGACGTCGGTTGCCGCGACTCCGCCGGCGCGACCGCCGCTGGGTGCGTGCTACCGGTACAGCGCCTTGATGGTGCTCCAGCTCGTCTGCGCGACCGCGGTCATGCAGTCGGCATCGATGTCGACGGTTGATGTGCCGTGGTTGTCGCTGCATCCCGTGTCGACGAAGCCGATGCTGAGCTGCATCACCTCATGTCGTTCGAGCAGCCTGGCAGGCAACATGCCCCGCTAGGAGTTGAGCGACCACAGCTGGTAGTTCAGGGCGGATGCGAAGCTCACCCAGCACAGATACGGAATGAGCAGCGCGCCAGCACCCGGACGGACCTTCCAGAAGCTCACGAGCGTCGCCAGGATCGCACACCACAGGATGAGGATCTCGACGAACGCGACGGATGGCTTCTGCAGTCCGAAAAACAGGTACGACCACAGCGAATTGAGCATCAGCTGGATGACGAAGAGCGACAGGGCAACACGAGCACCCGCGAACCCCACCTCGCACCAGACCAGCCACGCGGCGACTCCCATGAGTATGTAGAGAACCGTCCACACTGGTGCGAAGACACTGCTCGGCGGGTTCCACGACGGCTTGGCCAACGAGGAGTACCATTCCCCTGGCATGAAGTTGGAGCCGATCCAGCCGGCGGCCAGAGCTACGAGCACCCAGAGCACGAGCGCCAGGATGTTCTTCCCCATGCTCCGTTCTCCCTTCCGTCGTCGAGCGAGACGCGTTTCGATTGCGGGCGTTTGCCCGACACGTTCGCCATGCCACGCAGGTAGATCACCGAGTCGGATCCCGCTCCACCGACGCCGCTGATCGAGGCTCGCGTGCCCAGCTCGAACTGGTCAGTGACTCAGAGGCGCCTCGTGCGTTCTCGCGGATGATGTTGTGCTCGACCGTGTCGTAGCTGCCGCACTCCTCGTCGCTCCACCGCGGGAATCCCAAGCTACGAGCGCTCCACAGACGCCGTCTCTCCAGCCGGAAGCGCCGGCTCGCTGCGGCTGCCGGACCCGCCGAGAACCTTGCCCATGCTCACCCGATCTTCGACTGAGTACCCCAGCTTCTCATAGAAGGCCACTGCTCCCCCGTTGGAGGTACGAACCTGAAGATTGAGTTTCGGGCATCCCAGTCCAAGGAGCCGCCCCTCGATGTCCTTCATGAGAGCAGTGCCGATGCCCTGCCCGCGATGTGCCGGGCTGACTGCCACGTAGTACACCCAGCCACGATGCCCGTCGTACCCGGCCATCGCAGTACCCACGATGTCCGGTCCAAGGACAGCCACCAGGAACAGCTCACGCTGTACTGCGAGCTTCCGTTCCATGTCCGCCTCCGGATGATTCCGAGGCGGAGCATCCGGGAATACCTCTCGCCACAGTGCTGCTACGGCAGTCTCATCTGACTCCAGGAAGGATCTGATCTCCGGTTTCACCGCGTTCTCCTCAGCCGCACCCGACGAAACGAGTTTGAGTTGCCGATGCAGGGCTGCGCCGGTCAGGCGCGCGAGCAATGCGAGCGCCCCCGTGCCGGCCCCGTGACGCACACCGCCGGCGGCCGCGAACGCCTGCAGGCTGACTGCTGCCTAGCGGTACAGAGCCTTGAGCCGCCCCCACGTGACGGGGGTGACAGCCGTGGAGCACACGCAGCCCACGCCGTACGCGCCCATGTCGCCCCCGTCGTGGGCGGTTCCCACGCACGGTGAGCAATCCTGAAGCGTGAAGTCCCCTGTGCCGGGACCGCACATCAGAGGATCCTGAGAGATGTTGCCGTACACCGAGTCCGGACACGCCGATGCGTGGGTCAGGCCGCCCACGAAGTCGTTGTGCGTGGCGATCAGGTAGGGTTCGTACCCGACCGACTCGAAGACCGACTCCCCGAGGACGATGTTGCCGCGCATGTAGCAGACCGGCGTATCCACGTACCGCCAGTCGTGCCTGACATCGCCGGCGAACGTGTTGTGCAGAAGTTCGAGCCACGCGTTCGAGTACTCCTGCCCTTGGTTCACGGCGCTGATCAGGAAGTCGCCGAGCACCGTGCAGTAGGAGAGCTCCGTCGACGGATGGCTCGAGTGGAGCCAGAGCTCCGGCTGAAGGTCGATGTCCCCAAGCACCGTGCACTGCTCGAGGACGACGTGCGCCCCGTCGTCGTTGTGGACCGAGCCCAGCGTGCCTCCGATGACCTCACATGAGGACCACGTCGATACGTCGATCTGCCCGATCTCATCGTCCGTCGAGTCGAACCCGGCACAGCTCAGGTGGACCGAGCCGATCCGGCTGTTGCTGCAGTCGACGTACTGCTGCTGGCAGGCTGTTCCACCGCCCGGGGTCTGATAGTACACCCCCGCGAACCCGGCGCTCGTGATATCGCAGTCCTGGATGAGCGATGAGCCGTAGCTCGCCATGCTGAGCTCATCCAAGTCTGACTCCCGGAAGACACCGGAGCCGTACGGGTCGCCGCTGGCACCGGTCTTCCCGGCGACCTCGCACCTGAGGAACTCCACGTGACCGCCGTGCCACAGCACGGCCCAGTCTGCCGATGCCGCCTTCTCGATCGTCATGTCGATGAGAACCTGTGGTGGCGAGTTCGGGACGGTGTCCGGCAGGTGGAGCGAAGGCGAATCACTCACTCCACGAAGCACGGTGGAACCGACCCCCTCGCCGGCCCAGGTCAGGAACGTACCCGAGCTCACGACGTTCTCGGAGTAGACGCCCGATGCTATGAGAAGCGTGTCACCAGTTGTCGCGTGATCGACTGCCGACTGGATCGTGATGAAGTCGCCGCCACCCGACCAATCGACAACGTACGTCTCCGCCCCGGCGACACCGACGGAGATCACGAGGAGCATCGTCGCGATGGTCATCATCTGTGCACGTCTCATCGTACGACTCCTGCCTGTTGCCTCAATGACCAGTTTCCCTGGCGGAGCGCATGACGGCTGCGGGCGCAGAGTGGCGTCGTGGGTGCTGCGGCGAAGCCGCGTCAGCAGTCCGCCGTAACGGGCAAGCCCGGCGGCTGCATGTCCCTGGTGGGCGCTAGAACCGGAAGCAGACCTCTACTCCAGGATCGCCGGATATCGGACTGCACCCCAGACCGATGTCGGCATCCCCCCCATCGGCACCCTGGCTCTGGCTGGAGGCTTCTTCGATGGACAGAGCCATTCCCATGACGACCATCGTGGCACCCACGAGTTTGAGCGCATCGTTGACCTGGTTGTCCGTCCTGTCTGCGCCCATGACGGGCTCACCGAACTCGTCGGTCTCGCGCTCGCCGAACTTCACGAACAGCCCCACTGTGCCAACCGCCATGCCTCCGATGATGAGCTTGATCGAGCCCGGTGACTCACGGAAGTCCCTGACGAGACTCCTCGACGTACTCGGCATGGGCTCGCGGACGAACAAGTCCACCTCGCGAATCCCGCCCTGGTACTCGAGCCCGACCGTAGCTATCTCCTCGATGCTGAACTCAAGCGGGGGGCCACCGTGCGTCGGCGAGATGGCGATGCTCGACTGACCCTCCACATCGAGGGCGACGGCATCTCGTTCGACGATCGTTCCTGTCAGCCTGTCGCCTGATCGGAGCACCAGGACATCAGCCGATGCCGGAAGACCAGACACGAGAAGAAGCACGAGGGCGACCGTGCCTGTGCGGACCGCAAACCTGTGTGTCGTCGTCGCTGCCATCACGATCTCCCCTTCTCCCTGGGTTGTCTGGCGGCCAGACGGAACGTGTCTCAGCTGCGCCGGGCGAACGGCGCGAGCGCCGCGGGCCGCAGGCCCCATGCAGCGCGAGTGACACAGAGCCGGCGCGACTGGCGGTCGGCCCATGGAACACGGGCTCATGCCCGGCCGTAGAACACAATGAGCGGCCGAATCGCGCACAGCCCCGCAAGTACTGCGAACCACCACACGTTCACCGTCATGATCTGAGGCACGAGCTTGGCTACGATGAGCGCGACGAACATCGCTGCGCCTTGAGCGAGCTTGACATCCAAGATGCCCAGTCTCCTCGCTCTCTCATCCATCCAGCTGAAGAGTCCCATCTGCTCATCCTCCGCCGTCGGCGCCAACGGCTGCGGATGCCTGTTGGGTGACGGCACCCCCGCCTATTCGAACCCTTCGACCACAGCCGTGTACTTCTCGTGGATCATCCCGCGGTCGAACTCCCACATCTCGGCGAGCATCGACTCGCGCTCGGCGTCGTCGAAGTACTTCATCGACGCCGGGAAGAAAACCTTGTCCTCCTTCTCGATGTGCTTCGGGTAGAACTCTGCAAGGAAACGGAGCTTCGCGACGATCGTGGCAAGCGATCCACTGTCGCCGCGTCGGTAGTCGGAAGTCGCCGCGACCAGCGCAGCCACGGTCCGCCGACCGAGCTTGTGTTCTTCCACGAGTTCGTTCATGACGCGACGATCGTCATCAGACAGGTCGCGGGACGAGAGATCCCGGAAGAGGATCTCCTCTTCCTTCCCGTGATGCGTGCGGTCAGCGTAGACTCGGATGAAGTCGACCGCAGCGTCGATGAAGAGAGGATCGATCTCGCCCGAACGCTCGCCGGCATTGGCTCGCTTCCCGATGAGCGCGATCATGCGCTCGATCAGCCGATGCTCGATCATGAGCGGTCCGATTGGCTGCATGTGACCCCCTCGTGTTGGTTCTGCTCTGTCGTCACCTGACGAAGCGCTTTGCAGTCGTGGACGCGGTGGGGCGCGGGATGTCCCGCGCGAGCGAAGCGAGCGCCCCGTTGCAGACCACGTGACACCCAAGCGCGTTGGCTGCATGCGCTCGTTCGGCGAAGCCCATCAGGCTCTGGCAGGCACTAGTCGAACGCGTAGAGTGCGCTGATCTCTCCCGGCGACAGCGTACGGTCGAACACAGCTACCTGGTCGATCGCTCCCTTGTAGTCATCGCCCAGGAACGCCCCACCGATTCGAAGGGGCTCGTCGCTTGTCCCGAGAACCACCGCACGGGTGCTGCTGTCGGCGATCGAGCCGTTGAAGTAGTGCCTTCCCTTGCCCGTGGAATCCACGAACGTGAACGCGATGTGTGACCATACCCCTACGCCCAGCGGAACGACATCCGGACTTCCATCTCCGTCGTCACTCACATAGGAGATCATGTATACGGTATCCGGATCTGCGATGGCTCCGTAGATGCCGAACGAGTAGGCCTCCGTGTACTTCTTGTCGATCACAGCAGCGTACGCGCGGTTGGAGGCCTCAGGCCTCACCCAAGCCGTGAGCGTTATTTCATCGGTGATGTCGAGCTCGGGATCATCCGGTACCAGTATCTCGTCGGATGTCTCCACATACACGGCGGCACTCGCAGAACCGTGCCGATCGGTCGTGTACGTGACGGCGCGATTGGCCGTGCCGTGGTGTGAATCCGAAGTCTCGTTCTCGAGATCTCCATCGAACTCATAGAATGCGACCAGCCCATCTATGTCAGGATAGGTTTGGCCATGGGGCTCGCCGGGCCCGGTGGAGCTCGAACTACAACCCGCGAACGTCAGCGACACCAGCAACGCACCAACCAGCAGTACTCTCACCGCCTACCTCCAGTGTTCACGCTCAAGCCTGGACACCCTGACTATGAGACCCGAGCCGCCTCCACGCCCGAGTGCCCGGGCTTTCTTGGGCTTCCACCGGCAGGGCGCGCGGGGCGACAGGGGCAAACGCCTGTCAGGCTTCACGCCTCCGCTTCACGAGTCGCTCATCGAAGATGACGGGAGTGCCCTTGGTGTTCCGTCGCCCTCCGTAGAGCCGTGGCCCTTCGCCGCTCAGCTCGCGGATGTGTTGCTTCTTCGCGATGCCGCAGTCAAGCGTGAAGCCCCGCGAATCGCGCGTCAGGCGCCCGCCGAGGGCGCGTTGATTATCACCGGCAGCTTACCTCTCCAGTTGTCCCACGTCTCAGCGTCCGTGACCAGCTCGCACATGAAGTGCGCGACGTTCGCCATGTTTGTGCTGTCTGGTCTGAAGATACTGCTGACCAGCGTCGGATGCAGCTCGTAGTCCGATACATCGCCCTCCCGGAGGGTATCCGGACGAACTGCGACCCACTGCACGAATGGGCTGTCCGCTCCAACGTCATCGTGGAGGAAGTCGGCGGCTCGCTGATTGTCCCTGGCGGGTGGAAGGACGCCGCACAGTGCCCGCAACGCTCTGCGCTCGAGGGCGCCCCGGCGAGTATCCAGTCCAGCGGGATGGTTGACGGATACACTGGACATGAGAACGAACCTGATCGGGTCGTGCGGATGCGACTCCCGTATCGCCTGGCACAGCAACCTGGATGCGTCTGCGACGAGATCGCGAGGCGCGCCGAAGATGCCCCTCGGCGTGGCAACGTGACCGAGGCATGAGACGACGGCGTCGCAGCCACGGACATGCATGGCGAGGCCGGCGACATCGAGAGAGAGCAGGTCGGCCTCGACCACGGTCAGTCCGGGGTCGTCCGCGAGACCCGAAGGAAGCCTGTCGGCTGATCTGACAATGGCACGAACCGCCACTCCGCGACGCAGGAGCTGCTCCAGGACGCGCCCGCCTGTGCGTCCGGTGCCGCCTACCACCAAGGCCGTTTGCTGCATTGACACCTTGTCGGCTCCTCTCTCTGCCGGACGGGCCGGATGATCCGGTTCAAAGGCGGCGGTCAGCCGCCCACTCGAACGATCTGCACGTCTCCCGAAGCAAAGCCCGCGCAGCAGACAAGGACGACGATCGACATGGTGACGATTGCTGGGCTCGCGGGGTTCAAGGTGGTCTCCATTCGTCGTTCCGCGGGTCGACGAAGTGTGGCTCGGCTGCGGGTCAAGAGCCTGTTGCTACGGTCTGATCAACAGGTGCTTGCCGTTGATCGCCACCCTGACCATTCCATCATGAGAGGGCCGAACGAGGACACCCGGGATGTGCTCGAAGCAGCGATCGAAAGATGTGACGCGTTGCGGCACGTCAATGCGAATCTCGACGTCCGACTGCTTGATCTCGCCAGGGACCGCGAACAGCTCAATGAGGTACGGAACGCCCGGTCGGCACAACCAGACGCCTCCGCGGGGGTATGTGTCCAGTGAGATCGGGTGAAGCAGCAGACCGAAGTCCGAGAAGTGCTCTATGGCCTCGTCCAGCGAGTCTGTCGTGCAGCCAAGATGGTGAAGTCCCGGCCCTCGCTTCTCCAGTGCGGTCTGGTAGGGACCCGGCAGCACGGCCTCGAGAAGGAGCAGGGCGGGACCGTCCCCGGCCTGTGTGGTGACATACTGTTCCCTCGTGCCCTCCGTCGGCTGTTCCTCGATCTCGTGAAGGACCAGACCGGCTGGAAGCTGCCCTGCGCACGTCTCAAGAGACGTTGTCAGTATCGCAACGTGATCGAGCCTGATGGTCACGTGAGCCCTCACTGCCTGGCCGGATGCGCTTGCCTTCGAGGCGGGCTGTCAGCCCGCATTCAGCCGTGCACTCGCGCCCTAGTAGTAGTCCTCAATCCCGAAACCGTACTGCTTGTCCTGCGCTGTCTTCTGGATGAAGCGCTTGAGCCGCTTCTCGAACTCGCCGGGTCTCTTCCTGCCGCTCTCGATGTATGCGATCCGGATCCGCTGATATGCCCCCGAGTACTTCTGGAGATTCCGCCAGGCGCGTGCGTTCTCTCGAAGGGCTTTCATGATGTCAGACGGATACTCGAAGTGATCCAGATCGACATCCACCAGACTCTCCAGTACTGCAGGGGCTACCTTCTCCTGTTTGATGAGCCTCCTCAGTCTCTCCTTGTTCGTCTGCGAGTACGACGTCCTGGCCTTTCTCGGACTGAACCGCTGCACACTCCGCTCTTCATCCAGCCGCTTCCTGATGCTGTCGATCCAACCGAAACAGAGCGCTTCCTCGACGGCATCATTGTATGGAATCCGTGGCTTCCCCGTTCCCTTACGGTAATAGATCAGCCAGACGTCAGCTTCGCTCCGGGAGTTCTTCTCCAACCAGGCCCGCCAGGCATCTCGACTGGTCACGTAGAGCGTCTGTGTGATCTCCATCTCTTCTCTCTGGCTGGGTCACCGTGCTTCGAATGCTGTGCGGGCGAGCAGCGCCTGTCAGCCGAACACGATGGGTCGTGCAGCGGGCGCCGCGCACGCGAAGCGAGCCCCCCTTGCAGACGCCGTGACGTACGCGGCCGGCGGCCGCAGCTGCTCGTCAGGGAGCAGAGCCCCTGCGTGCTATCGGTGCACGAGCGCTGCATAGTTGTCGATCCTCCGGAATCGCGCCAGGAACCACAATGTCATCGCGCTCGTGAAGATGAACGAGAGTATCGCCAGAGGCTGCAGAAACGGCAAAGGTGCGATCCCGCGACCTGTCGTGAGATAGATGACCATGTAGCCCGATGCCGCCAGACCGAGCAGTACTGTCAGACCCAGACCCCATGCCAGGAGACGAAGCGGGGCAAGGATTGACGACCCTGCTGGAAGATGCCGGGCGAGCGATATCGCGAACACCAGCAGAGCCACAGCATTGAGCGTGGAAGCCCCCCCGAATGCCAGGCGATGTCCGATGCCGGTCGCGAGCGCTCCTGCTACCGGCAGTTTCGCGAGTATGACGACGCTGGTGAACACCATGATCGCCACAAGGGAACACTGGAGCACTCGATCCTGAGGACGCACTTCCTTGAGGAATGCGCCCGCGAAGTACACGAGAGCAAGCGTCGCTGCGATCCATAGCCCGGTGGTGACAGCACTCATGCCGGCCGACCGCGATCGACTTGGAACGAAGGCCTGCAATGCCTTGTGCATGATCGTGTAGCATGTTCCAACTATCAGAGTGAGCGTTGCACTCCGGAGTACCACGATGCTTGCCTCCTCCTCGAACCGTGTCTCCGCCGCCTGACGAAACGCGTTTCAGTTGCGGACGCAGTGTGGCGCGGGGGGTGCTGCGGCGAAGCCGCAGGAGCAGTCCGCCGTGTCAGGCAAGCACAGCAGCTGTAAACGCCTGTTGGGCGGCAGAGCCCCTAGTCCGAATCATGGTACAGAGCCTTGATCGCGCCCCAGCTGATCGTCTCTACGGGGCTGTTGCAGGGACCACAGCTCACCTGCAGAGCCCCAATGAACGAGCCCCATGGGTTGTTCTCAGGCAAGCACGTCGAGTCACTGCACGGAGCATATGGAAACGCAGTGCCGGTTCCACAGACACCCGGATCGGCCAGGAGGTACTCCGACCCGCTCACGTTCCAGCCGACACCAAGCCCACCTGAGAAGATGCACCTATCAACGGATATCACGCCGTCCGCGTGCAACGCGCCCGTCGACATGTAGCTCACGAAGTCATCCATGAAGAGGGATTGCTCTACGACAGTCGAGGCGCCACTACCCGTGTAGATGGATGTACCGAAGCCCGGCGTGTAGAAGTACCCCTGCGCCGTATTGCATGCGAACGTACACGAGGTCACCTGGGCCGTTGCGCCGCTCGCAACGGAAAGCCCGCCACCGTACCCAGTTCCGGGTGGGTTGTTGGGTGCTCTGCAGTGGTGGATGTAGCACTGCTCGAGAAGCAGGTTCGCCTCCCGAACGTAGACTGCTCCACCTGATTGGGCGCGCCCCCCCGTGATGGCGAAACCTCGGATCGTGACCGTCTCGCTTCCAGTACCGATGATCCGGAACGCCCGATCATCATTCCACAGGCTGATGGCAGTGACCTCGGGGCCATCTTCTGCAATCACCGTGAGGCTCTTCTCGAGAATCTCGATGCCCCGGTTCTCAGGACCCGAGTACCCTCCGGCTGCAACGAGGACAGTGTCACCGTCTGCCGCGCCTTCGACGGCCGCCTTGAGCGACTCCCCGGGCACGACCCAGATCGTTGTCGCCACTCCTGTCGCCGAGCAGGCAAGTGTCAAGGCGAGCGCCATGACCACCAGCCATGTGCATCGTCCTGTATTCATGGCTCCTCCTCTGGCGAGTCCGTGTCTCTGCCGCCTGACGAAACGCGTTTCAGCCGCGCCAGGGAGTGGCGCGGGGCGTCAGCTGCGAACGCCTGTTAGGCTTCACGCCCCCGCTTCACGAGTCGGTCGTCGAACGCGTACGGACGGACATCCTTGATGACGACACCAGACATGTCCGAGTGCACCGGGTTGATGATGATGTTCGACTCGTCGGGGACCAGGACAGAAGGAACCCAGAGCACGAGTGAGTCCCCCCGACGGACCCAGTCAGTCCCGATGTCCGCCAGAGCCGTCGGCGCAGGATACTGCCGCCACGCCCTCGGCAAGGCACTGGCATCGATCACCTCGGCGGGGCAATCGTCCGGCACCGAGATGGTCGCGATGGACAGGTCGAGCGGCTCGTACGCCAGAGGAACATGCACGAGGAACTCCAGGCTCGCGAGTGAGCGACTCTCCGAGGTGTAGATGACGGGAGTGCCCTTGGTGTTCCATCGCCCTCCGTAAAGCCGTGGCCCTTCGCCGCCCAGGTCGCGAATGTGTCGCGTCTTCGCGATCCGGAAGACGTCCATCAGACGACCACCCCGTGCTCGATCCGCCCTAGTTCCTCAAGCACAAGCTCCGCACCGAAGCGAGACCCAAGAAGCGCACCAGGCGTCTCCCCTCCGAGTGCCGCGCTCGGAAGCCCAAGCCATGCAAGGAGCTTGTCCCGATCGCCGAACACCTCCTCGCCACGAGCGGCGACCTCAGCGATCTGCAGAATGTGCTCGGACACGTTGCTCTTGAACCGCTGGTCTCTCCGGTAGCGCTGGATCGTCCGCTCACCCACTGGAAGGATGCTGGCCATCTCTCCTACCGAGCGGTCCAGGTAGCTCGCGAGCTTGATCAGCGCGGCCTTGCTGATGCCGCGACGCCCGAGAGCCACGAGATCCATCCGGCTCTTGACGTCCGTGTTGAGCGTCTTCCGACCACCTAGTATCTTCCCAACGCCGGACAGGCTCATGGTTCATCCCCCTTCACGCCTGATGAAAACGACACCGCCATCTGTCCATATCATACCGCCAACTGGCGTCGTTGTCAAGCGTGAAGCCTAACGAAACGCGTTTCAGTTGCGGGCGCCAGCTTGGCGCGACCGGTGCGTATGCAGCGGGCGTGACAAGCCAGCCCGGCAGCTGCAAACGCCTGTTAGGCCGCACCTACCGCAGCAGGACAACCTCGCCCCGTGCCCGAGTCTCAGCAGTCCTCATCTCCACGAAGTAGACACCTGGAGCTACACGGCGTCCTTGTGAGTCCAACCCGTCCCACTCGAGCACACCCCTCCCCTGTGAGGGCGGACGCACCTTGAGGACCCGAACCAACCTGCCGGCCGCGGTGAAGATGCTCGCGGACAACTCGGGTGTGATGCCAGACGAGTAGTGAAGACCGACGGTCTCGTTGGCCGGGTTCGGAGTTGCCCCCAAGAACACTAGCCTGTCCGGCGTGTCGATCACTGTCGTTGGATCACCGCATGGGCAGCCCGGTTCGCCGGCTCCGATCGTAGTGCCACCCTCGCCAGCTCCAATGCAGGGCGAGCAGTCCTCGAGCGTGAAGTCAGGGAGCGACCCCAGACAGACGAGAGGATCCTCGAAGATCAGTTCGTGTACATCGCCGCACATGGTGTCGCCGCCGGCGTTCTCGTACACGCAGGAGAAGGCTAGCTCTGGCTCGCAGTCGTCGCCATCGCAGTAGATCACTCGCCCTGCGGAAGTGAACGCGAAGATGCAGTTGCCAACAGTCGGCGACGCACCTCCGTCGCAATAGAGCACCCCTCCGGTAGGAGCCGAGTTCTCAAGGAATGTGCAGTCACGAATCACGGAAGTGTCATCCCAGAAGCTGATAGTGGCCCCGTCTGTCTCCTGGGTCTCGTTCTGCCAGAACGTACACCTCTCGACCAAGCCAGGAGCGCCGCGCGAGAGACCCAAGGCGGACCCCTTGTAGCGCGACACGTTGGCAAGGAACGCGCAGTTCCTGATGGTAGGCATACTGCCCCAGACAAGCGAGAGAGCCCCGCCCCAGTGGCGAGCAGTGTTGCCCTCGAAGAGGCATCCATCGATCGTGTGTTCGCCGTTCACACTGCTCATGCTGATGGCACCGCCGAAGTCCGCTTCGTTGCCGACAAAGCGAGCGTCGGAGACGGTGACGGGGACTCCAATCTCGACACGGAGGGCACCGCCGCCATGGACGGCGGTGTTGCCAACGAAGTCAGAGTTGTCCAGCGTGAACGAGTCGGATGCGTTCACGAGTACTGCGCCGCCATCAGAGCCGACTTCGGGGGCGCTGTTGTCGATGAAGTCGCAGCCGAGTATCTCATACGCTCCGCCGCCGCTCATGAAGACCGCCCCACCACTCTGGTCACACGAGTTCTCGCGGAAGATCATGTTCGCGAGCGTGACCGAGGATGCGTAGCAGTACACGGCGCCGCCATACCCGTCGTAGGTCCAGACGGTATCGTCGTGGGCATGAGCATACTGAATCGTGAGACCTTCGATTGTCGCTGGCGGATCATCGACTCCGTCGACAATGAACGCTCTGTCCTCGTCTTTGCAGTTGATCCTAGTCTGCTCTGGGCCATCGGTTGATCGGACTGTCAACGATCGTCCCGCGAAGTCGAGACCACGGTTGTCAGCTCCGAGGTAGACGCCGGGGCGAACGAGTATCGTGTCCCCATCTGCGGCAGCAGCGAAGGCGCCTCCCAGGGTGGTGTAGTCTCCCCCTCCGCTGACACTGACCGTGATGACTCCCGCAGAGGAAGCCACGGGGAGCGCAGCAACGACAATCATGGCGACTGCCAAGATGGCCAAGGCTGCTCCTGCCTGGTGCTCGCTTCGTGGCTTCATGAGGAACTCCTATGGCTGTCTTGGTGCGGCCTAACGCCTGCGTATCAGCCGCGGGCGAAGGGTGGCGCGGTGGGTGCCGCGCGAGCGAAGCGAGCGCCCCCTTGCAGCTACGGTGACACCCGAGCTCGTCGGCTGCATACGCTAGTTAGGCCGCGCCGCACGTCATCGTCGCAGCAGCATCACGGATCCCAAGGGCGCCAGTTCGGGTTCTCCTGGTAGCGCCTCCGCTGTTCCTCGTCATCGTGGCCT